>Ga0247827_10000016_pt1 | contig 123254 bp, 123 predicted proteins | sample 12C_Control_Day2_FD_194414 | JGI IMG/M metagenome (GOLD analysis project Ga0247827, IMG submission 194414) | Soil microbial communities from agricultural site in Penn Yan, New York, United States - 12C_Control_Day2 | ecosystem: Environmental > Terrestrial > Soil > Agricultural land | place... | reverse complement strand
CGTTAACCAGTAGGGCCGAGTGGAGGTGTCGTGGAGGGGCTAGCGCGCAGCGCCTTCGGCGTAGCCGAAGTTGCGAAGCGTAGAGTTGCTTGCAACTCGTAGCTCGCAATGCCCCGTAGCGACACCGGAAGGAGGGAACCCGGAGCGCAGCGTAGGGCCCCTGGTGGGGCGAGACCTTTGCTTACTTTGGGGCGTTTGCCAAAGTAAGCCGCCGTAAGGGCGGAAAGGTGAATCAGCGCCACCCTGGCAAATGGATATGCCCACAACCAGAAACGCCAATAAAAAAGGGCACCCGAAGGTGCCCTCTTTCACAGCATCACCACACTCAGTTCAGCGCAGGCTTGCTATCCCCATTGATCGGGATGCGCTTGGCCTTGGCTTCTTCCGGCACAATCCGCAGCAAGTCGATGCTGAGCAGGCCGTTGGCCAAACCAGCAGCCTTGACCTCGATATGGTCAGCCAGGCGGAACGACAACTTGAACGCCCGCTGGGCAATGCCCTGATGCAGATAGGTAACGCTTTCGGCGTTGCTGTCACGCTTGCCGCCAGTGACGGTCAACACACCTTTTTCCACTTGCAGATCAAGATCCTGCTCCTGGAAACCGGCTGCAGCAACGACGATTCGATAGTGGTCTTCGCCATGTTTTTCAACGTTGTAGGGAGGGTAGCTGCTACCCGCCTCATTACGCGCCGCGGATTCGAACAGGTCATTGAAACGGTCGAAGCCTACGGAATGACGGAACAGTGGAGCCAGAGAAAAAGCAGTAGTCATGATACATCTCCTGAAAATCAGCGAGGTTGTGTGGTAGCGCGACCCGACTTCGGCATCGCGTACTCCTTAGATAAGGACCCTCGCCTGCTTTTCAAGCAACCCTGCGAAAATTTTTTCAGGCCGCCGCACTGACCGGTATGCCGATCAACTGGCCGACGCGATCGCAGTCGGTTTCCCGGCGCAACTCGGTGAACAATGTCACGGCTTCAGGATAAGTGCGGGTCAGCATCGCCACCCATTGCTTCAAGCGTCCTGGCGCCTGGCGCGGGGTCATCTGCGCCCGGGCCTGGCCCCAGAAGTCCTGGATCAGCGGCAGCAGGCTCTGCCAGTCCATCGGCACGAACGCTACGCCGTCACGCTCCGCGGCAATCTGCCGGGCCAGGTCCGGACGTGATACCAGGCCGCGGCCGAGCATGATGTCCTCGACACCACTGACTTCACGGCAGCGCCGCCAGTCATCCAGGGTCCAGACCTCACCATTGGCGTACACCGGCACCTTGACCACATCCTGCACCTTCGCCACCCACTCCCAATGGGCCGGCGGCTTGTAGCCGTCGACTTTGGTCCGTGCATGTACCACCAACTGCTCGGCACCGCCTTCGGCCAAAGCCAACGCACAGTCCAGGGCACCGTCGGGGCTGTCGAAGCCCAGACGCATCTTGGCGGTCACCGGGATATGCGCAGGCACGGCGCGGCGCACTTCACGAAGGATGGCGTGAAGCAGTTCCGGCTCCTTGAGCAGCACTGCCCCGCCTCGGGATTTGTTCACGGTCTTGGCCGGGCAACCGAAGTTCAGGTCGATTACCGGCGCGCCCAGCTCGCAGGCCAGCACTGCGTTTTCTGCCAGGCACACGGGATCGGAACCGAGCAGTTGCACGCGCAAAGGCACCCCAGCCGCAGTTTGCGCGCCCTGGCTCAACTCCGGTGCCAGCTTGTCGAAGGTAGCCGCAGGCAACAGCCGGTCGCAGACGCGAATGAACTCGGTGACACACCAGTCGATGCCGCCCACCTGGGTCAGTACGTCACGAAGGATGTTGTCGACCAGCCCCTCCATCGGGGCCAGGGCAATTTGCATGGGTTGCATCTCGAGCGAAAAAGGCCGGCAGTCTAGCAAAATCCGCGGACTACAGTGTTCCGGCCATCAGCGCCGGCCCATAGCCGTCGATAAATTCGCTCGGCATGCGCTTGGGCCGCCCTGTGGATAACTCGATGCAGACGAAGGTGGTTTGCGCACGCAGCAACGTAGTGCCATCACTGGGCCGCACCAACTGGAAGCGCCGGGTCATCTTCAGGCGCTGATCCCAGTCGACGATCCAGGTCGCCAACTGCAACTCGTCGTCTTCATAGGCGGCCGCCAGGTAGTCGATCTCATGACGCACCACGGCCATCGCCCGGTCCAGGCGCCGGTACTCGGCCAGGTCCAGCCCCAGACGCTGGGAATGGCGCCAGGCACAGCGCTCCAGCCAGGTGACGTAGACCGCATTATTGGCGTGGCCGAGGCCATCGATATCGTCGGCAGCGACGCGCAGATCAATCGTGAACGGTGTTGCCAGATCCCAACTCATGCCCGCTCCAGGTCTGTGATGAACGGGCAGAGTGTAACGGATGCTCAGGCCGATTGCCGCGCCGGTACAAGACGACGCGTCAGCAGTGCCATGACGCCGTCGATCAATTTTGGATCGGACAGTACGCGCTGATGACCGCCATCGGGCAGCATCAACAGGCGACTGTCGAACCAGGCCCGATGAATCGCCTGAGCCTCGCTGGCCGGTACCAGACTATCGTCTTCGGCGTGGGCGATCAGCGCCGGGATTTCCAGTTGATAGCCGCCGACATCCAGGCGTCCGATCGGAATACCGACATCCCGTTCGATCTGGCGCACAAAAGCCGCCCGCGCACGGGTCGGCATGCCCAGGTGGTTGGCGAAACGACGCAACACCCCCAGCAACTGCGCCGGCGCAGCAACACTCACCGCCGCCTCAGCACGCAACCCCCACTGCAGGGCGAGCATGACACTGGAGCCACCCATGGAATGACCGATGACCGCATGCAACGGCGGCAATTCGGCGGCGGCTTCAAGCAGCGCCCGGGCGAACAGCACGACATGCGCCTGATTACCCGGCGAATGACCATGGGCCGGCCCTTCCAGGGCCACGGCGGTGTAGCCGGACTGCACCAGGGTATCGATCAGGTGTGCGAACTGGGTCGGACGCCCTTCCCAACCGTGCATCAACAAGACCGTCGGCCCCTGCCCCCAGCGCAGCGCCGACAAACCGAAGCGCAACGTTATGCGCTCGGCGCGGGCCAGCAGCGGCAATTCCCACTCACGCGGCGGCAGGTTGCGCGGGGTCATGAAGGCACGGCGCATCTTGCCCGCAACATGTTCTGGCGCCAGCCGTCCGAGGGTGCCGTTGACGCTACGAATCCAGCTCAAGGTATTCATCGCTTCGCTCCGGTGGGTGTCGCTCGATCAGACCACCGCCGATTTGGCGGCACGCAGGATACGGTCAGACAGCTCGTCTGTGCCTAGCGCACGGGCCAAGGCCAGACCACCGACCATCAACGCCAGGTCGGCGAGGACCTTGTCGGCCTCTTCAGGGCTGTCAGCAAGATTGGCCATCATCAATTCAATGTGTTCGCCCAACACCTGACGGAAGGTATCCGGCAGCCGCGCCATCTCACCCAGGGAGTTGGGCAGCGGGCAGGCACGCTCGGTGGCATCACGGTGCTTGCGCGACAAGTAGAAAGCGGCAACCAGGGCACGTCGCTCCTGGCCGCTCATGTTCGGATCGACCTCGGCAAGCAACGCCCGACGCTCGGCGAGCAGCTGGCTGAAGGCCTCGAGCATCAGCGCATCCTTGCTGTCGAAGTGCGCGTAGAAGCCCCCTACCGTAAGCCCGGCAGCACCCATAACCTGGTTGACGCTGGGTTCGGCCGGACCGTGCTGGATCAGTGCGCTGCAGGCGGCATCAAGAATCCGTTCACGGGTTTTCGCCTTTTTGTCGTTCATGACTTGCCTCCGAATATTATGAGTGGAATATTATTCTCATAATATTTTTCTGCAAGCACTTTCCCCTGCCGCTTGTCGCACAGAGGAAGAAGAAGGGAGAGGAGAACTTTTTTCGAGACAAAAACAAAAGGCTCATTCAATAATCGAATGAGCCTTGAAATCCCACAAAGTGGGTAAAATGGCGTCCCCTAGGGGACTCGAACCCCTGTTACCGCCGTGAAAGGGCGGTGTCCTAGGCCACTAGACGAAGGGGACTTTTAACCTTCGTACAGATCCGTTTTCACGAATCCTGGCAAAATTGGTGGAGCTAAGCGGGATCGAACCGCTGACCTCCTGCATGCCATGCAGGCGCTCTCCCAGCTGAGCTATAGCCCCAGATTTCTAGCCTCGCGGCCCAGTGATCTCTTTCGACATCACTTGTGTAAAACTGGCGTCCCCTAGGGGACTCGAACCCCTGTTACCGCCGTGAAAGGGCGGTGTCCTAGGCCACTAGACGAAGGGGACGAACCTTCTTACCTTAACAACCCGGCTGCTGGAACCCGGTTGACTCCGCAGTCAGTGTAGATGACTACGAATCGGAATTTGGTGGAGCTAAGCGGGATCGAACCGCTGACCTCCTGCATGCCATGCAGGCGCTCTCCCAGCTGAGCTATAGCCCCACAATGTCGCTTTGAACTGAATCGCTTGGCTGGGTGCTTCGCGTTTCGTTTCGTTCATCGCTGTGGACGGGGCGCATATTAAGATCGGATTGCAGACCTGTCAAATAAATTTTCAACAAAATCCAAAAAAAATTTCCGAGATAACAAACACTTACCGTACCACTGCGGCAAACACCCCGGTTTTACTGGGGTGAGACCCTGTGGGAGCCGGCCTTGCCGGCGATCCAGACACCGCGCAATAGCTGGCACTGCGCGGATCCCATCGCCGGCAAGGCCGGCTCCCACACTGGAGAAGCGTTATCAGGCAATGGTGCCCAACAGCTTCTCCCACTCTTTGTTTTCTTTCTTCGACACACCACCGAGCAGGTCCAGAGCCTGACGCAGGCGATAGCGGGTCAGGTCCGGGCCGAGGATTTCCATGGCGTCGAGTACCGACACCGAGCTGGCCTGGCCGCTGATCGCGGCGAACATCAGCGGCATGGCATCACGCAGCTTCAGTTCCAGGGCCTCGACCACGGCCTGGATGCAACCGGTAATGCGGTCTTTTTCCCACTGACGCAGGCTTTCCAGCTTCCACAGGATCAACTGGATAACCTGACGCACCTGGTCGGCCGACAGTTTTTTGTGCTCGAACAGCTTGGCATCGAGCTTGAGCGCGCCTTCAAAGAAGAAGCCGCCCAGCGGTGCGATCTGGCTGAAGGTCTCTACCCTGCCCTGCACATGCGGCGCGATCTTCATCATGTAGTCGCTGTTGAACGCCCACTTCTGCACCCGCGCGGCGAACTCTTCCACCGGCAGGTCGCGCAGCCACTGGCCGTTGAGCCAGGACAGCTTCTCGATGTCGAAAATCGGCCCGCCCAGGGAAACCCGCGACAGGTCGAAGTGCTCGACCATCTCGGCCAAGGAGAACTTTTCACGCTCGTCCGGCATCGACCAGCCCATGCGCCCCAGGTAGTTGAGCATCGCTTCCGGCATGAAGCCCATGCGCTCGTAGAAGGTCACCGAGGTCGGGTTCTTGCGCTTGGACAGCTTGCTCTTGTCCGGGTTACGCAGCAGCGGCATGTAGCACAGGGTCGGCTGTTCCCAACCGAAGTACTCGTACAGCTTAATCAGCTTGGGCGCCGACGGCAGCCATTCTTCACCGCGCAGCACGTGGGTGATGCCCATCAGGTGGTCGTCGACGACGTTGGCCAGGAAGTAGGTCGGCAGGCCGTCGGTCTTCATCAGTACCTGCATGTCCATGCGGTCCCACGGGATCTCGACATCGCCACGGAGCATGTCCGGCACCACGCAGACGCCTTCGCTCGGCACCTTCATGCGGATCACATGCGGCTCGCCAGCGGCCAGGCGGCGCTGCACTTCTTCGGCCGACAGCAGCAAGGCGCGACCGTCGTAGCGCGGGGTTTCGCCACGGGCCATCTGCTCGGCACGCATCTGGTCCAGCTCTTCGGCGGTGCAGAAGCACGGGAAGGCGTGGCCCATGTCGACCAGTTGCTGGGCGTACTGCTTGTAGATGTCGCCGCGCTCGCTCTGCCGGTACGGGCCATGCGGGCCGCCGACGTCCGGACCTTCGCTCCACTCGATACCGAGCCAGCGCAGGGCGTCGAAGATCTGCTGTTCGGACTCGCGGGTCGAACGCAGCTGGTCGGTATCTTCAATACGCAAGATGAACTCGCCGCCGTGCTGCTTGGCAAAGCAGTAGTTGAACAGGGCGATGTAGGCGGTGCCGACGTGGGGATCGCCAGTAGGCGAAGGCGCGATACGCGTGCGAACGGTGGTCATGAGAGTCTCGAACTAGAGATGAATCAAAGGCTGGATGTTAACAGGGAGCAGGCACCGGGCTCCAGCAATGGGCGCGATCAGCACTTGTGGTGGTGGATCCAAACACGGTTAAATTTGCTTACATTTTTGGAACGATAGTACCCCATGCCCGCTCAACTCAAACGCCGCCTGCTGGTTTTCCTGACCCTGGTTCTGTTCATCGCCCTCGCCTTTTTCGCCCACTGGTATGTCAAAGGACGCTTCTACGAGAGCACCGACAACGCTTATGTACAGGGTGAAATCACCCGGGTTTCCAGCCAGCTCAGCGCGCGCATCGATGAAGTCCTGGTTCAGGACAACCAGCATGTGGCCAAGGGCGATCTGCTGGTACGCCTTGAGCCGGACGATTTCCGCCTGGCCGTGGAACGCGCCCGCGCCGCCCTCGCCACCCGTGAAGCCGAGCGCCTGCAAGCCGAAAGCCGTCTGACCCAACAATCCAGCCTGATTGCCGCCGGCCAGGCCCAGGTCGCCGCCAACCAGGCCACCCTGGGGCGCGCCGAGCTGGACCTCAACCGTGCTCAGGCCCTGCGCAAACCGGGCTTTGTCTCTGAAGAGCGGGTAACCACCCTATCGGCAGAGAACCACGTCGCCCGCTCCCAGGTGAGCAAGGCGCAGGCCGACCTGCAAGGCCAGCGTCAGCAGATCAACGCCCTGAGCGCTGAAATCAAGCGCCTGGACGCGCAGATCGTCAATGCCCGTGCCGAACTGGCCCAGGCCGAGCTGAACCTGACCCGTAGCGAAATCCACGCGCCGATCAGCGGCATGATCGGCCAGCGTGCCGCCCGTAATGGTCAGGTGGTACAGGCTGGCGCCTACCTGCTGTCGATCGTTCCCGACCAGGACATCTGGATCCAGGCCAACTTCAAGGAAACCCAGATTGGCCGCATGCTGCCTGGCCAGACCGCCGAACTGGTGTTCGACAGCTATCCCGACACGCCGATCGCAGCCCGGGTCGACAGCCTGTTCGCCGCCTCCGGCGCCCAGTTCAGCCTGCTGCCACCCGACAACGCCACCGGCAACTTCACCAAGGTGGTACAGCGTATTCCGGTGAAGCTGACCTTCGCCGCCGACAACCCGCTGAGCGGCAGGATCCGCCCGGGCATGTCGGTCACCGCCACTGTGGACATCCGGGACACTACCGACAATGGCCGGTGATTCGCTGATCCGTCCTGTCGGCGAACCCAGCCGACGCGACTGGATCGCGGTGATGAGCGTGATGCTCGGCGCCTTCATGGCGGTGCTCGACATCCAGATCACCAACTCCTCGCTCAAGGACATCCAGGGCGCCCTCTCGGCCACCCTCGAGGAAGGCTCGTGGATCTCCACCTCGTACCTGGTGGCCGAGATCATCATGATTCCGCTGACCGCCTGGCTGGTGCAGTTGCTGTCGGCACGGCGCCTGGCAGTGTGGGTGTCGCTGGGTTTTCTGGTGTCGTCGTTGCTGTGCTCCATGGCCTGGAACCTGGAGAGCATGATCATCTTCCGCGCCATGCAGGGCTTTACCGGCGGCGCGCTGATTCCCCTGGCATTCACCCTGACCCTGATCAAGCTGCCAGAACACCATCGCGCCAAAGGCATGGCGATGTTTGCCATGACCGCCACCTTTGCCCCCTCCATCGGCCCTACCCTGGGTGGCTGGCTGACCGAAAACTGGGGCTGGGAGTACATTTTCTACATCAACATCCCGCCCGGCCTGATCATGATCGGCGGCCTGCTGTATGGCCTGGAAAAGAAAGAATCGCACTGGGAACTGCTGAAAAGCACCGATTACGCCGGCATTGTTACGCTTGGCGTCGGCCTGGGCTGCCTGCAAGTGTTCCTGGAAGAAGGTCATCGCAAGGACTGGCTGGAGTCGAGCCTGATCGTCAGCCTCGGCAGCATCGCCCTGGTGAGCCTGATCACCTTTGTGATCCTGCAGTTTTCCAAACCCAATCCACTGATCAACCTGCGCATTCTCGGTAATCGCAATTTCGGTCTGTCGAGTATCGCCAGCCTGGGGATGGGGGTGGGTTTGTATGGCTCGATCTACCTGCTGCCGCTGTACCTGGCACAAATCCAGAACTACAACGCTTTGCAGATCGGCGAAGTGATCATGTGGATGGGTATTCCGCAGCTGTTTCTGATTCCGCTGGTGCCGCAGCTGATGAAGGTGATTTCACCAAAGATTCTCTGCACCCTGGGTTTCGGCCTGTTCGGCCTGGCCAGCTTCGGTTCCGGGGTACTCAATCCGGACTTCGCCGGCGAACAGTTCAACCATATCCAGATCATCCGCGCCCTTGGCCAGCCGATGATCATGGTGACCATCTCGTTGATCGCCACCAGCTACATCCTGCCTCAGGATGCAGGCTCGGCGTCGAGCCTGTTCAACATCCTGCGCAACCTTGGCGGTGCCATTGGCATTGCCTTGCTGGCGACGCTGCTGGATGCACGAACCAAGGTGTACTTCGATTACTTGCGTGAGTCCGTCGTGCCGAGCAACCCTCAGGTGGCAGAGCGCCTGGCGCAGCTTTCGGAACGCCTGGGAAGCGATGGCGCGGCGCTGGGCAAGCTGAGTGAAATCACCCATCAGCAGGCGATGATCATGGCTTACAACGATGCCTTCCATTTTGTCGGTATCGGTCTGGCGATCAGCATGCTGGCGGTGATGATGACGCGCAAGTTGCCGCTGGGGTTGAAGGCAGGGGAAGCTCATTGATCGCATCGCGGGGCAAGCCCGCTCCCACTGTGGGAGCGGGCTTGCCCCGCGATGAGGACCTCAAACCGTAAGTAAACGCTCGCGCAAAGCAGTAATTTCGTCGCGCATCTGCGCCGCCGCCTCGAACTCCAGGTCCCGCGCCAACTGGTACATCTTCTCTTCCAGCAGCTTGATCCGCTTGGCAATCTCGCCAGGTGAGCGCAACTCGGCTTCGTAGCGCGCGCTTTCTTCGGCGGCTTTGGCCATGCCCTTGCGCTTCTTGCTGCGCGAGCCGGGCACGTTGGCGCCTTCCATGATGTCGGTGATGTCCTTGACCACACCTTTGGGGACGATGCCGTTGGCTTCGTTGAAGGCAATCTGCTTGTCACGACGACGCTCGGTTTCACCGATAGCCCGCTCCATCGAGCCGGTAATTCTGTCGGCATAGAGGATCGCCCGGCCATTGAGGTTGCGCGCTGCCCGGCCGATGGTCTGGATCAGTGAACGCTCGGAACGCAGGAAACCTTCCTTGTCGGCATCGAGGATCGCCACCAGCGACACCTCGGGCATGTCCAGACCTTCGCGCAACAGGTTGATCCCCACCAGCACATCGAAGGTCCCCAGGCGCAGGTCGCGGATGATCTCGACGCGCTCCACGGTGTCGATGTCCGAATGCAGGTAGCGCACCCGCACGTCGTGATCGGCGAGGTAATCAGTGAGGTCTTCGGCCATGCGTTTGGTCAGGGTAGTGACCAGCACACGCTCTTCCACGGCAACACGCTTGCGGATTTCCGAGAGCAGGTCGTCGACCTGGGTGGTGGCCGGACGCACTTCAACCTGAGGATCGACCAGACCGGTCGGCCGCACCACCTGCTCCACAACCCGACCGGCATGCTCAGCCTCATAGTTCCCGGGCGTGGCGGAAACGAAGATGGTCTGCGGACTGACGCTTTCCCACTCATCGAAACGCATCGGCCGGTTGTCCAGCGCCGAAGGCAGGCGGAAGCCGTACTCGACCAGGGTTTCCTTGCGCGAGCGGTCGCCCTTGTACATCGCCCCTACCTGGGGAACGCTGACGTGGGACTCGTCGATCACCAGCAATGAATCAGCCGGCAGATAATCGTAGAGGGTCGGTGGCGGCGCTCCGGCCGGACGACCGGAGAGGTAGCGCGAGTAGTTCTCGATGCCGTTGCAGTAACCCAGCTCGAGGATCATTTCCAGATCGAATCGGGTGCGCTGCTCCAGGCGCTGGGCCTCGACCAGCTTGTTGGCCTTGTGCAGGTACTCCAGCCGCTGCTGCAGTTCCTCCTTGATGCCCTCCACCGCCTCAAGCAGGGTTTCGCGCGGGGTCACGTAGTGGCTCTTGGGGTAGAAGGTGAAACGCGGCAACTTGCGGATCACTTCGCCGGTCAGCGGATCGAAGGCGGCAATGTTCTCCACTTCGTCATCGAACAGCTCGATGCGGATGGCCTCGAGGTCCGATTCGGCCGGGAAGATATCAATCACATCACCACGCACACGGAAGGTGGCGCGGGCAAAGTCCATTTCGTTGCGGGTGTACTGCAAGTCTGCCAAGCGGCGCAGCAAGGCGCGCTGGTCAAGCTTGTCGCCACGGTCCACGTGCAGGACCATCTTCAGGTAGGTTTCCGGACTGCCCAGACCGTAGATGCAGGACACCGTGGTAACGATGATCGCATCGCGACGCTCCAGCAGCGCCTTGGTTGCCGACAGGCGCATCTGCTCGATATGGTCGTTGATCGAGGCATCCTTCTCGATGAAGGTATCGGACGACGGCACATAGGCTTCGGGCTGGTAGTAGTCGTAGTAGGAAACGAAGTACTCCACGGCATTGTTGGGGAAAAATGCCTTGAACTCGCCGTACAGCTGCGCTGCCAGGGTCTTGTTCGGCGCCAGCACCAAGGTCGGCCGCTGCACCTGGGCGATCACGTTGGCGATGCTGAAGGTCTTGCCCGAGCCAGTCACCCCGAGCAGGGTCTGATGCGCCAGGCCCGCTTCGATGCCTTCGACCATCAGGCGAATGGCTTCGGGCTGGTCGCCGGCCGGCTGGAAACGGGTGACGAGCTGAAACTCGGACATGACAAACCTCTGTGTAATCGCGACGTTTTATCGCAGACGCTGGCAACTGTATTTATAGACAGTACTTATACCGAATTAGGGCTCTCGAACGCCAGTTTCAACGCAATGATGTGAGTATGGACCGGTCAATTCGACTAACGGTCGAAAAATAATCGGCGAAACAACAGGAAAAGCTGCGTCAGACTGTCGCCGTGACCGATGGGTATCACTATACTGACTCCCCGTTTGTGCACCGCTCTAGTGCATTCGACTGGAGCGTGCGGACCTCTTCCACTCTCCATTCAGAGCCAAGGTAATAATGAGCCTGTTTTCCGCTGTCGAGCTGGCACCACGCGACCCCATTCTGGGCCTCAACGAAGCTTTCAACGCCGATACCCGTAGCAACAAGGTCAACCTGGGTGTAGGTGTTTACTGCAACGAAGAAGGGCGTATCCCACTGCTGCGTGCAGTGATCGAAGCCGAAACCCAGCGCGCTGCCCAGCACGCTTCCCGCGGTTACCTGCCGATCGACGGCATCGCCGCCTACGACCAGGCCGTACAGAAGCTACTGTTCGGTGCCGAGTCGCCGCTGCTGGCTGCTGGCCGGGTTATCACCACTCAGGCCGTTGGCGGTACCGGCGCGCTGAAGATCGGTGCCGACTTCCTCAAGCAGGTTTCGCCAAACGCCGTAGTGGCCATCAGCGACCCGAGCTGGGAAAACCACCGTGCCCTGTTTGAAACCGCCGGTTTCCCGGTGCAGAACTACCGCTACTACGACGCCGCTACTCACGACGTCAACCGCAGCGGCATGCTCGAAGACCTCAACGCCCTGCCGTCCGGCTCGATCATCGTGCTACACGCCTGCTGCCATAACCCGACCGGCGTCGACCTGAGCCTGGACGACTGGAAAAATGTTCTGGAAGTGGTCAAGGCCAAGGGCCATGTGCCATTCCTCGACATGGCCTACCAGGGCTTTGGCGACGGCATCTACGAAGACGCCTTCGCCGTGCGCCTGTTCGCCGAGTCGGGCCTGAACTTCTTCGTCTCCAGCTCGTTCTCCAAATCCTTCTCGCTGTACGGCGAGCGCGTGGGTGCGCTGTCGATCATCACCGAGTCCAAGGAAGAGAGCGCGCGCGTGCTGTCGCAGGTCAAGCGCGTGATCCGCACCAACTACTCCAACCCGCCGACCCACGGCGCCACCATCGTCGCCACCGTGCTCAACAGCCCGGAACTGCGTGCGATGTGGGAAGCGGAACTGGGTGAGATGCGCCAGCGCATCCACGGCATGCGCAAGCAGATGGTTGAGCTGCTGGCGGCCCAGGCACCTGAGCACGACTTCAGCTTCGTCGCCCGTCAGCGCGGCATGTTCTCGTACTCGGGCCTGAGCGTCGATCAGGTCGCACGCCTGAAGAACGAGTTCGGCATCTACGCGCTGGATACCGGTCGTATCTGCGTGGCCACCCTGAATCAGAGCAACATCGATGTGGTGACCAAGGCTATCGTCGAGGTCCTGTAACTGACTTTTTGCCAGGGGGAGGCTTGACTTCCCCTTAGCAATCAGTAAGATACGCCACAGATTCCGCGATAGCTCAGTCGGTAGAGCAAATGACTGTTAATCATTGGGTCCCAGGTTCGAGTCCTGGTCGCGGAGCCAAACACTTGAAAAACCTCCAGTTGCGTTGAGCACTGGAGGTTTTTTCGTTTCAGCCTCTCGGCATTTACCCAGCCCTACGGCTGATAAGGCTCGGTCACTGGCCGCTGCTCATCCACCAGCGACCACACCAGCAATTTTGCCGGTTTTGTCTCACTGGCATTGTAAGACACCAGGTGCACCGACCCCGGCGCTTCGTACCAGAACTCACCCGCCTTGTAAGTCACCGGCCTGGGCTCGCCCTTGAGCTGGGACACCACCGTGCCTTCGAGCACATAAGCCATGACTGCTCCCGGATGTTGATGCGCCACGGACTTCTGCCCTGGTGCATAACTGACCGTGAGCATGATGGCTTTCTTGCCAGCGGCATTGCTCGGCAATTGCTCTTGCAGGATCTTGACCGCCTCCTGGCCCGGCTCCGGACCATGGGCCCAAGCGCCCGGCAGGGTAAACAGGCTAGCGACGACCAGGGTGCTGACAGGTAACAGACGCGGTTTCATTGGCACGGCCTCGTGATGGGGAATAGCGGCAGGTTATGCCGGCCACCACGAGGTAAAAAGCGCCAATTCGGGGAAAAACGCGGAGGCTAATCAGCTGCGACCAATAGGATAGAAGGTGCCGCTGCTCCAGACCCCCAGCCATTGCTCGCCGGCAATCTGCTGCGGTACGGCCAGCTCCACCAGCTGATAAAACACATTGCGATGGATCAGCGCCTCAAGGTTGCTGCGCATGTGCACATAGGGCGAAGGCTCCTGGGTCTGCGCATCGATTTCGAAACGCAAAGGGTGCTCGGGGCCTGCTTCGACCTGATCCTCGACATTGCTGGTGAAGCGCAGTACCTGCTGCTCCCCCTCGCCCTCGACATCAAGGCTGACGGCAACAAATGGCGCATCATCGACCTTGATGCCGACCTTCTCCACCGGCGTCACCAGGAAGTAATCGTCGCCGTCGCGGCGAATGATGGTGGAGAACAACCGCACCATCGGCTTGCGCCCGATCGGCGTGCCCAGGTAGTACCAGGTACCGTCACGGGCGATACGCATGTCGATATCGCCACAGAAGTCCGGGTTCCACAGATGCACCGGTGGCAGCCCCTTTTCGGACTTGGGAATCTGCGCCAGCAGATCAATGGCCTTGCCGGTATCGGTCATCACCCTCTCCTCAACGACTCATGCCCAAAAGGCTACGAGCGTAATCCTCAAGCGGCGGCCCTAGCAAATCTTCCGGCGTGTTGTCGTGAAACGTCAGCAATCCGCCACGGCTGTTGATCCGTGTGGTATCGATCAGGTAGCGGGTATTGGTTTCGATGAGCATCAACTGGATCACACCGGTATCGATACCCAGACGGTCGACGGCCTGCTCGTCATACCATTCATCGCCATTGCCGATACGGTCATCGGTACGGGCAAAGCGCGCATAGAGCAAGTAATGCGCACCCACTCCACGCGCTTCGACCAGGGCCTGCTCCAGCCCCAACGGCCCCTGAGCGCGACGGACCATGGGGAAGTATTCGACAAAGCCCTTGAAGGCTTCTTCGGCCACCACGTTGGGCCGTGGATAAGGACCCTTGCCAGGAGGGACGAAGGCACCCTGACCAATGTAAATGAATGAATCAGGCTGCAGGCGCACCGACAGCGAACGGCGGGTATCACTGTGATCGAGCAGACCGGCATCACTCATGTGATAACGGACACCCTCGCCCATATCGCTGACATTCATACAGCCGCCCAGCGCCATCAGCGCCAGCAGCAAAACCAGGCTACGCATCTATCCTCCAGTGGCCGGTGACGGAAAACCGGCGAACAGCTGACAGATGCAGCTTTTGCGCCAGTCTTAGCCACCGATGATTTTCATCACCGTTGCGCCACCGGAAAATGCCACCGGCTGCTTGTCGCCAAGGGCCTTGACCAGCAACCCCTGCAGCGCCGGCAAGGCCTGGTGGCGCGGCTTGTCGAGCAAGTCGCCGATATAGTGACGGTTGCTCGACGACAGACAGCCATGTAGCCAGCCGGTGGACGACAGGCGCAAGCGTGAACAGGTCCGGCAAAACGGTACGCTTTCGTTGGCGATCACGCCAAAGTAGCCCTGGCCGGGGATCTGATAGCGCAGCGCGGTGGCATCCACCGGCGCATTGGCCTGCAGGTATTCGTAACGCTCGCCGATCAACTGCAGCAAGTGCTCGAGGCTGACGAACTGCTGCAGGAAGGCATTGCTGTCACGGGCCAGGTGGCCCATGCGCATCAATTCGATAAAACGCAGCTCGTAGCCACGGGCCAGGCAGTACTCGAGCAGCGGCACCACCTGATCGAAGTTCTGTCCGCGCAACGGCACCATGTTGACCTTGATTTTCATCCCGGCCGCGCTGGCCTGCTCCATGCCATCGAGCACAGTGGCCAGGTCGCCACCACGGGCAATACGCCGGAAAGCATCAGGATCAAGGGTATCGAGGGAAACGTTGAGGCGGCGGATACCGGCCGCACGCAGCAATGGCAGTTTGCGCGACAGTAACTGGCCATTGGTGGTCAGGCTGATTTCATCCAGGCCAAGGCCTGCGACCGAAGCCAGAAAGGTTTCAAGCTTGGGGCTGACCAGCGGCTCGCCACCGGTAATGCGCAAACGCTCGATGCCGGCTGCTTCGATCAGGTAGGCCACAGCGCGGGCCATGGCCTCGGCAGACAGCTCATCCTGGGCCGCCACCAGACGCTTGCCGTCCGGTACGCAATAGGTGCAGGCATAGTTGCAGGCAGCGGTCAGGCTGACACGCAAATTGCGAAAACGCCTGCCTTGGCGGTCGACGATCATGGATGACTCCGGCATGGGTGAATCGGGCCTGCAAAACCTGACTCAAAAATCAGGTTTTTGCAAGCCTCATACCTGAGTATATTCCTGCAGGGGCCACGCCAGTAGTTTCGTTCGACTGCTGAACAGGTCAGCTGCCGGTGGCGTCCGGGTCACGCTTGCGCTTGTTGCCCATGCGCACGCCGATATCCATCAGGAACTGGAAAAAGCCTTCCTGGTCTTCCAGCACGTTGCTCCAGAACGGCGAGTGATACAGCGCCACCGCGCCATGCACCAGCGCCCAGGCGGCGCAGTAGTGGAAGTACGGTGGCACGTCTTCGAGCTTGCCTTCGCTGATGCGGCCTTTGATCAGCAAGGTCAGACGGTCGAAATTGGAGGCACGGATCTTGTGCAGCTCCTCGACCATCTCCGGTACCTGGTTGCCCTTGACTACCTTCTCTTCGAGGCGGTCGAACAAGCGGTAACGCTGCGGATCGCGCATGCGGAATTCGAAGTAGGCACGCGACAGGGCTTCCTTGTCGCGATCAACATCGGCAGAGTGCAACAGTTCGTTCAAATCGCGCTCGTAGTCGAGCATCAGGCGCAGGTAGATCTCCGCCTTGGATTTGAAATGCTTGTAGATCGTGCCTTTGCCGATACCGACTGCATCAGCGATCATCTCGACGGTGACACTGTCTTCACCCTGTTCGAGAAACAGCTTGAGCGCGGTATCGAGAATTTCTTGCTCACGGCGACGAAACTCACGGACCTTACGAGGTTCTTTCTGCATAAGAAGGACTGGATCAAAATCGAAGCCGGTTATTATGCCTAACTTGCGCCAAAATGCACGGATCATCCGACCATGTCTATGTTTCTTGATGAGTTTGAACAGGCTCCGGGCCTTCGCTACCTGAACCACGCGGCCGTCGCTCCCTGGCCAAGAAGGGCCAGCCAGGCCGTTGCGCGCTTTGCCAACGAAAACGTTTGGCTCGGTGCCAGGGACTATCCGCACTGGATGGCGATGGAGCAACGCCTGCGCGAACGCCTGATGCGCCTGACCAACGCACCCTCGACCGATGACATCGCTCTGGTCAAGAACACCTCAGAGGCCCTTTCGTTCGTTGCTTTCGGTATTGATTGGCAGGCCGGTGACCGGATCGTCATCAGCGATGAAGAGTTCCCCTCCAACCGCATCGTCTGGGAAGCCTTGGCCGACCGGGGCGTAGAAGTGATCCAGGTGAGTCTCAAGGGGCAGGATCCGGAAGCCGATCTGCTGACCGCCTGCAGCCCGCGCGTGCGCCTGCTGGCGATCAGCGCCGTACAGTTCGCCAGCGGCCTGCGCCTGGATTTGGTGCGGCTCGGCCAGGGTTGTCGTGAGCGCAACGTGCTGTTCTGCATCGATGCCATTCAGCAACTGGGCGCCCTGCCCTTCGACGTGCAAGCCTATCAGTGCGACTTCGCCATGGCCGATGGCCACAAGTGGATGCTTGGCCCGGAAGGCCTCGGCGTTTTCTATTGCCGCGCCGAGGTTCGCCCGCAACTGAAGCTCAGCGAATACGGCTGGCACATGCTCGAACACATGGGCGACTACACCCGCACCGAGTGGGAGCCGGCCCGCAGCGCCCGGCGCTTTGAGTGCGGCAGCCCGAACATGCTCGGCGCGGCGGCGCTGGACGCCAGCCTGTCGCTGCTGGAAGAAGTGGGGATGGAACAGGTATCGGCACTGCTGGCAGAACGGGTGCAGTGGCTCTATGAGGGGCTGGCGGCTATTCCCGGGGTTCAACTGCACAGCCCGGAAGATCCGCAGCGCCGCTCCGGCATCGTTTCGTTCAGCATTGCCGGAGTGGACAATGCCCAGGCCTACAACCTACTGAAAGAGCAGCAGGTGATTTGCATCACCCGCGGGCCTGGCGTGCGCTTTTCCCCGCATTTCTACACGCCCAGACAGGTAATCGACGAAACTCTGGCAATTGTGCGGCAGATTGCAGAGCGATGAGTGCTCAGCAGCCGTGGCCGTATTCCAAATCTGTTTAAAAAACGAGCAATAGCCGCTGGCAGCCCGCCAATCCTGACCAATACTTCAGGTGTTGGCGTGGCGCATCCCCCCAAGTGGCGCGCCGATAAAGGTGCTCAGGGACCGCGTACCTTTGTTTTACTCCTAATGGTCTTAACCCGGATTCACCCCCCAGAACCCGGGTTTTTTTTGCCTGTCGTTCAGCTCACCCGGGCCAGCGGAAACAGGCGCTTGAAGTTGGCCGTGGTCTGCCCGGCCAATTGTTCATAGCTTTCACCTCGCACCATCGCCACGAACTCCGCCACTTCCCGTACATACTGCGGCAGGTTCGGTTTACCGCGATACGGAATCGGCGCCAGGTAAGGCGAGTCGGTTTCCACCAGCAGGCGATCGGCCGGCACTTGCCGGGCGACGTCGCGCAAGGCATCGGCATTGCGGAAGGTGACGATGCCGGACAACGAGATATAGTAGCCAAGGTCCAGCGCTGCCTTGGCCATGTCCCAATCTTCGGTGAAGCAATGCAGCACACCGGCCTGACTCAGGTCCGCTTCGCGCAACAGGTTCAGGGTGTCGGCACGCGCCGCACGGGTGTGAATGATCACCGGCTTGCCGGTAGTCTGCGCAGCCTGCAGGTGCAGGCGGAAGGACTCCTGCTGCACCTCGGCCGCTTCTGGCTCGTAGTGATAATCCAGCCCGGTTTCACCGATGGCCACCACATGCGGGTGCTCAAGCTCCTTGAGCAGCCACTCCAGCGGCGGCGCACCGTCGGGAGTCAGGTCCAGCGGATGGATGCCTACCGAGCAGTCAACGTCGCTGTAACGCTCGCTCAGGTCTTTAACCGCCTTGGCGTTGTCGGCACTGACGCCGATGCACAGGAAGTGGCCGACACCACGGGCGCGGGCAGCCTCAAGGGCCGCATCCAGAGAACCCTGGTGAGCGGTGAGGTCGAGACGATCGAGATGGCAATGGGAATCTACAAGCATGGGCAGATGACAACACTGAAAAGAAATAAAGGGGCAGCCCGGCTCAACGCTGGCCGGGCAACATGGCCCAGGAGGCCAGCAGCGCTTCGAGCAACAGCACGCGATTGAGGTTAGCCTTGGCCAGGACTTTCTGACGCTGGGCGAGGATCCAGTCCTGGATCTCAAGAACCTTGCCCTGGCCGCTCTTCTGCGCCAGGTACTGCACGACCTTGCGCATATCGTTCAAGCCTAAACCTTCCTCATCCTCGGTCAACTGGTAGCGCAGGACGAGATTCGACCAGTCACAGAACCAGTCGAACAGCAACAGCAAGGGAATGGCATTCCAGGCTTCGGCCAGTTGGCTCGGGGATTGCTGCTGCTTGAGCAGCTTTTTCACCCCGTCGACCACCAGTGCGCGCTGCTCGCGCACACCTTGCGCCTGCAGGCTGACCGCAGCCAGTGGCGAACCGGCAGCAAGGCTGAGCAGCTCCAGACGTTCCAGCTCATCGCACTCCGGCAAGGCTGTACTCAACCAGGCCAGGCTTTGCGTGGCGCTGGGCAAAGGACACGCCTGCTGCACACAACGACTCTTGATGGTCGGCAACAAACGGCTGGGCTGATGGCTGACCAGCAGCAACACGGTATTGCCGGACGGCTCTTCCAGGCTTTTGAGCAAGGCGTTGGCCGCATTGATGTTCATCGCCTCGACCGGCTCGATCAGCACCACCTTGCGCCCGCCCAACTGTGCGGTCTGAACCACAAAGGACACCAGGTCACGCACCTGGTCGACCTTGATCGGCTTGTCGGCCTCCTCCGGCTCCAGCACATAGTTGTCCGGATGACTGCCGGCGGCCAGCAACATGCACGATTTGCACTGCCCGCACGCTTGCAGATTGGCCGGGCGCTGACACAGCAGCAAGGCCATCAGCCGCTCGGCCAGCGCGCGCTTGCCGATGCCTTGCGGTCCATGCAGCAGGTAGGCGTGAGCGTGCTGGGGGCGTCCAGCCAGTTGTTGCCACAACGCCTGCTGCCAGGGGAAGGCCTCAGCCACGGCAGCGCTCCAGGATCTGCGGCAGCAAGGCATCCAGTGCTTGCTGCACTTGTGCCAGCGATTGCGAGGCGTCGATCAGTTTGTACTGCTGCGGAGCTGCCTTAGCGCGTGCCAGGTAGGCTTGACGCACGGCCTCGAAAAAGGCCTGGCCTTCCTGCTCGAAACGGTCCAGGCGACCACGGGCCGCGGCGCGGGACAGGCCGATTTCCACCGGCAGATCGAAGACCAGGGTCAGGTCCGGGCGCAGCGTGCCCTGAACAAAATTTTCCAGTGTGGCAATGCGCTCCAGCGACAGGCCACGGCCACCACCCTGGTAGGCGTAGGTGGCATCGGTGAAACGGTCACAGAGCACCACTGCACCACGGGCCAGGGCCGGGCGAATCACTTCGGCCAGGTGCTGGGCACGGGCAGCGAACACCAGCAACAGTTCGGTGTCGGCATCCATTTTTTCGTCGCTGGGGGCCAGCAGCAGTTCGCGGATCCGCTCGGCCAGCGGCGTACCGCCTGGCTCACGGGTCAGCACCACATCCACACCCTGGGCACGCAGGTGCTCGGCCAGGTACTCGCGATTGGTGCTCTTGCCCGCGCCTTCGGGACCTTCCAGGGTGATAAACAAGCCGCTCACAGGCAGTCCTTACAGTTGATCATTGCGAAGAGGTTTCAGTGGCTGGCGCCGACGCTTCAGGCAACGGCTCCGGGCTAGCCTCAGTGGGTTCCGATGACTGCGGCTCGGCCTCGGGCTCAGGCTCGGATTCAGTCACCGGCGCCGGGCTCGAACGGTAATCGGCACGGCGCTTGATCTGGTACTCGCGGACCGCCGAATTGTGCGCATCCAGGTCGTCAGAGAAGATATGACTACCATCGCCACGGGCGACGAAGTACAGACTGCTGCCCGGCGTCGGGTTCAAGGCCGCGTGAATGGCTTCACGTCCGACCATGGCGATCGGCGTCGGTGGCAGGCCAGCATTGGTATAAGTGTTGTACGGCGTCGGTTCGCGCAGGTCGGCGCGGGTGATCTTGCCGTTGTAACGCTCTCCCATGCCGTAGATCACGGTCGGGTCGGTCTGCAGCAACATGCCGATGCGCATGCGACGCACGAACACCCCGGCGATCTGACCGCGCTCCTGCGGCACACCGGTCTCCTTCTCCACCAGCGACGCCATGATCAGCGCCTGGTACGGGTCACGATACGGCAGGTCGGCCGGACGCTCCGCCCATTCCTTGGCCAACACTTCGTCCAGGCGCGCATAGGCTTGCTGAAGGAACTCGACATCGGTCATGCCGCGCACGAAGCGATAGGTATCGGGGAAGAAGCGCCCTTCAGGGAACACCCCGGGGTGACCGAGCTTGTCCATCACCTCGGCATCACTGAGGCCATCAAGGGTCTGCTTGATTTTTTCATGCTTGGCCAACGCCGAGCGCACCTGGCGGAAGTTCCAGCCTTCGACCAGGGTCAGGCTGTACTGCACGACATCGCCACGACGCCAAACCTCGAACAGGTCGCGAACGGTCATACCCGGGGTCATGCGGTACTCGCCGGTGTGCAGCGGCACCCCCGCCATGTTGAAGCGCCAGTACAGACGCAACCAGAAGGCATCGTCCAGCAGGCCCTGACTCTCCATGCGATAGAACATGCGATTGGGGTTGGTACCCGTGGGCACGTCGAGCAATTGCTCCTGGCTAACGTGCAGGGTCTGCTCCAGCGCCGAATTCACTTTCCAGGCTGAAAAACCCAGGATCAGGCCCGCCAGAATCAATCCGGTTTCCAGCAGCACCAAGAATTTACGTCTCACAAATCAGGTATCCAGTAACGTACGGGCAATGGCCTGCAGTTTACGGGTGAGCGGACCCGGCGACCAGTTCAGCGATGCAAAAGCACGCACTGGCCAGACACCGTAGACGCTGTTGCAGACGAAGACTTCGTCTGCCTGCTCCAGGTCCTGCAGGGACAGATCGGTAATGTGCAGCGCAATCCCGACCTTTGCCGCGTGCTCGATCAGGGCCGCACGCATCACTCCGGCCACGCCACAGCGGCTCAGATCAGCCGTCAGCAGCTCGGCGCCGCGCACCAGGAACAGATTGCTGTAGACCCCTTCGATGATGCGACCGGAAACATCGCGCATCAATCCTTCGGCATGCTCGGCATCCTGCCATTCGGCACGCGCCAGCACCTGTTCAAGTCGATTGAGGTGTTTGAGCCCGGCCAGCAGCGGTTGTTCCGCCAGGCGAGTGCTACAGGGAAAAAGACGAACCCCGTGCTCGGCATGCTGGGCAGGATAAACGGGCAAGGGACTGCCCTGCAGGATACGCCGTGGTGCCGCGCCAGCAGCAGGCGCATAGCCACGCTGGCTGTCACCACGGACGAGAATCAGTTTGAGTACGCCGTCACCCAGCAAACTGGCGTAACGGCATAGCTCGTCGCGAATCAGGCCATGATCGGCGCTGATCGCCAGGCGCTGGCAACCCAGCGCCAGGCGCTCGAGATGATACTCGAGCAATGATGGCCGACCGGCCCTGACCGCAATGGTCTCGAACAGACCATCGCCGTAGGCCAGCGCACGGCTTTGCAGGTTGATTGCCTGCGCCGGCTGGCCATCGATCCAGCTGTGCATTACTCGGCGAACCGGCGGAACACCAGCGAGCCGTTGGTACCGCCAAACCCGAAGGAGTTGGACAGCACGACATCGATCGGCATGTTGCGCGCCTCATGCGGCACGAAATCCAGATCGCAACCTTCGCTTGGCTCATCGAGGTTGATGGTCGGCGGGGCTACCTGGCTGTTGATCGACAGCACGCTGAAGATCGCTTCCACTGCACCGGCGGCGCCCAGCAGGTGACCGGTCATCGACTTGGTCGAGCTGACCGCCAGCTTGTAGGCGTGGTCGCCGAACACCGACTTGATCGCCGACGCTTCAGCCAGGTCACCGGCCGGGGTCGAGGTGCCATGGGCGTTGATATAGTTCACCTGCTCAGCGTTCAGGCCGGCATCGCGCAAGGCGTTGACCATGCAGCGCGCTGCGCCGCTGCCATCTTCTGGCGGCGAGGTCATGTGGTAGGCGTCGCCACTCATGCCAAAACCAACCAGCTCGGCATAGATGGTCGCACCACGGGCCTTGGCGTGTTCGAGCTCTTCGAGCACCAGCGCACCGGCACCATCGGCAAGCACGAAGCCATCACGGCCCTTGTCCCACGGACGGCTGGCACGGGTCGGGTCGTCATTGCGGGTCGACAGCGCCCGCGAGGCACCGAAGCCGCCCATGCCCAGACCGCAGGCGGCCATTTCCGCACCGCCGGCAATCATCACGTCGGCTTCACCGAAGGCGATGTTGCGTGCCGCCATGCCGATACAGTGGGTACCGGTCGTGCAGGCCGTGGCAATGGCGTAGTTAGGTCCCTGTACACCCAGGTGGATCGACAGGAAACCGGAAATCATGTTGATGATCGAACCCGGTACGAAGAATGGCGAAATACGCCGCGGGCCCTGCTCATGCAAAGTCCGGCTGGTTTCTTCGATATTGGTCAGGCCACCGATACCCGAGCCCATGGCCACGCCAATGCGCTCGCGGTTGGCATCGGTCACTTCCAGGCCGGCGTTACGCACTGCCTGAAAACCGGCTGCCAGGCCGTACTGAATGAACAGATCGAGCTTGCGGGCTTCCTTGACCGACAGGTACTGCTCAACCTCGAAGCCCTTTACCGAGCCGCCAAAACGGGTGGAGTAGGCAGACAGGTCCGTATGTTCAATCAGACCTATGCCACTGCGGCCAGCCAGAATGCCCTGCCAACTGCTCGGCACATCCGTACCCAGTGGCGACAGCATACCCATACCGGTGACCACGACGCGTCTACGCGACACAGCACTCTCCTTATTCAATTGACTACATCTCTTGTAAAGAAAAAACCGCACGCCGGCGAAGGCAGTGCGGTTTTTCCATGACAAGAAGCGACGACTACAACGTCTTAGGCCTGGTGGCTGGTGACGTAGTCGATAGCAGCTTGAACAGTAGTGATCTTCTCGGCTTCTTCGTCAGGGATTTCGGTCTCGAATTCCTCTTCCAGAGCCATCACCAGCTCAACGGTGTCAAGGGAATCGGCACCCAGATCTTCGACGAAGGAAGCAGTGTTCACTACTTCTTCTTCTTTAACGCCCAGTTGCTCGGCGACGATTTTCTTGACGCGTTCTTCGATGGTGCTCATACCTTGTTTTCACTCCTAATGGACATATGTCAGGCAGCTGGCCGGTGTGTAAGTGTATAGAAAGACGTCCGCTTTTCAAGCGCAACACGCCTCGCCAGACCACACCTGCCAACCGACTAGAATCTGGTTGCAGCTTTATAACGGATTTTAGACAGCTCGTATGACATTTTTTTGAAGCAATCCGTCACATTAGATTTACATGTACATGCCGCCGTTGACCGGAATGGTCGCGCCAGTCACGTAACCTGCGCCTTCAGAGGCCAGGAAAGCGACCACATTGGCGATTTCCTGAGCCTGGCCCAGACGCCCCAGCGGGATCTGGGTCTGCAGCGCTTCACGCTGGGCTTCAGGCAATTCGCGGGTCATGTCGGTGTCGATGAAGCCCGGGGTTACCGAGTTGACGGTGATCGCACGCGAGCCGACTTCACGGGCCAATGCACGGCTGAAACCTTCCAGGCCGGCCTTGGCTGCAGCGTAGTTGACCTGCCCGGCATTACCCATGGCGCCGACTACCGAACCGATGCTGATGATACGACCCCAGCGCGCCTTGGTCATGCCGCGCAGCACGCCCTTGGACAGACGGTAGAGGCTGTTCAGGTTGGTGTCGATGACGTCGAACCACTCGTCGTCTTTCATGCGCATCATCAGGTTGTCACGGGTGATGCCGGCGTTGTTGACCAGAATGGTCGGCGCACCGAACTGCTCCTGGATCTTGGCCAGGGTGGCAGCGACCGACTCGTCGCTGGTCACGTTCAGCTCCAGACCGGTGCCGGTAATGCCGTGTTCCTTGAGGGTAGCGGCGATTCGCTCGGCACCCGAGGCGGAGGTCGCGGTACCGATCACGGTAGCGCCCAGACGGCCCAGCTCGAGGGCGATAGCCTGGCCGATACCACGGCTGGCGCCGGTCACCAGTGCAACTTTACCTTGCAGGCTCATGCAAGCTTCTCCTAAATCAGGCCAGCGCCGCGCGGGTGGCGGCGAAAGCATCCGGGGTATTGAGGTTAGAGGTGTTCACGCCATCGGCGCAGCGCTTGTTCAGGCCGGCCAGAACCTTGCCTGGACCGCACTCGACCAGCTGTACCGCGCCATTGGCGGCCAGGGTCTGTACGCATTCGACCCAGCGAACCGGCTTGTACAGCTGCTCGAGCAGGTCACGCTTGAGGGTGTCGAGGTCAGCAGCGACTGCGGCACTGACGTTCTGCACCACTGGAATCTGCGGGGCTTGCCAGTCGATGGCATTGACCGACTCGGCAAAACGCTCGGCAGCAGGACGCATCAGCTCGCAGTGCGATGGCACGCTGACCGGCAGCGGCAGCGCGCGCTTGGCGCCGGCAGCCTTGCAGGCCTCCATGGCGCGCTCGACAGCGGCCTTGGCGCCAGCGATCACGACCTGGCCTGGCGAGTTGAAGTTTACCGCGCTGACCACTTCGCCCTGGGCTGCTTCAGCGCAGATCCCCACGACGACAGCGTCGTCCAGACCGAGGATTGCCGCCATGGCGCCCTGCCCGGCCGGTACAGCCTCCTGCATGAGCTCGCCACGACGCTTGACCAGCTTCACCGCGTCGCCCAGGCTCAGGCTGCCAGCGGCAACCAGCGCGCTGTACTCGCCCAGGCTGTGGCCGGAAACGAAAGCCGGACGCGCACCGCCCTCTGCCAGCCACAGACGCCACAGGGCGATCGAGGCGGTGAGAATGGCCGGTTGGGTTTTGTCGGTTTGATTGAGTTGCTCTTCCGGACCCTCCTGGGTCAGCGCCCAGAGGTCATAGCCCAGAGCCTCGGAGGCCTCGCGGAAGGTATCAATGACCAGCGGATACTGGGCGCCCAGCTCGGCAAGCATGCCGAGGGACTGCGAACCTTGACCGGGAAAGACGAATGCGAGGGATGCAGACATTGAACAAGCCCCTAATGATCTTGTCGTCGGAAATGAAGCACCCAGCGCCAGGCTGAGCACAAGAAACTGAAGACTTGGATGGTAATGAGGACCAAGCGGTCACATTTAACCACTTCCTGAGGCATATGCCTAAAGCAACAGATCTTCCAGACGCCCGTGCAGGCGCTGCGGCAGGTTCTCCTGAATCTCGATCAAAGCGCGCTGGATGGCGCTCTGAAAGCCCTGCACACCGGCAGAACCATGACTCTTGATGACGATCCCCTGCAAACCCAGAAAGCTTGCGCCATTATGCCGCGCCGGCGCCAGATCGGCCTGCAGACGCTTGAGCAGCGGCATGGCTACCGCACCGGCCAGGCGTGCACCGAGCCCGCCCTTGAACAGCGCCTCGATACGTGAACCGATCATGGTCGCCAGGCCTTCGCTGGACTTGAGCAGGATGTTGCCGACGAAGCCGTCGCAGACCACCACATCCGCTTCCCCACGGTACAACCCGTCGCCTTCGACGAAACCGATGTAGTTAAGCCCACGGGCATTCTGCAGCATGCTGGCTGCGAGCTTGACCTGCTGGTTGCCCTTGATGTCTTCGGTGCCGACATTCAGCAACGCCACACGCGGACGCGAGATACCCAGGGCTTGCGCAGCCACAGAGCCCATCACGGCAAACTGGAAGAGATTGTCGGCACTGCAATCGACATTGGCACCCAGATCGAGCAGCTGGCAATAACCGGTCTGGGTGGGAATGGCTGCCACCATGGCCGGGCGGTCGATGCCGGGCAGGGTTTTCAGCACATAGCGCGACAGCGCCATCAGCGCACCGGTATTACCGGCACTCACGCAGGCCTGAACCTTGCCATCACGCAATAATTCCAGGGCCACGCGCATGGACGAATCAGGCTTGCCACGCAACGCTTGCGAGGGCCGCTCATCCATGCCGATCACTTCGCTGGCTGCAACAATCTGCAGGCGCGCGCGATCCGCTGCCGACTGGCCAGCGATAAGGTCTTCTAGGAGGGAGGGTTGACCGACAAGGGTCAGGTGCAGCGAGGGGGTAGCCGACAGGCAAGCAATACTCGCCTGAACAATGCTGCGGGGACCGAAGTCCCCGCCCATTGCGTCAATCGCGATGATCTGAGCGGACAAGGATTACTCGTCAGCGCCCTTGTCGATCACTTTACGACCACGGTATACGCCTTCTGGCGATACGTGGTGACGCAGGTGTACTTCACCAGTGGTTTTCTCTACGGACAGAGCGTTTTCCGAGAGAGCGTCGTGCGAACGGCGCATGTCACGGGCAGAGCGGGATTTTTTGTTCTGCTGAACAGCCATAATTGATTAACTCCTAAACGTTTGGGTCACGCTTTAACTGCGCCAATACACTGAACGGGTTGGACCGTGTTACCTCGTCCTTGCTCGGTTCGGGCTCATCGGCGCCCGCCGGCTGCTGGCATTCTTCCGGATGATGAGCAGGCACGATGGGCAGGGCGAGCAAAAGCTCCTCCTCGACCAAAGCCTGCAGATCCAAAGGATCTTCGCCCAGTTCCAGCACGTCATAACCTTTCGGCAACGACTGGGTATTCGCACCCTCCTTCACCACAGCGTAAGTAGTTTCGCTGTGGATCGGCAGGGTGACCAGCTCAAGACAACGCTGGCAAACCATTTTGACTTCGACGCTCAGGTCGGTGTGGATAACCACAGCCTTCTGCTCGTCTCGCTCAAAATCGAATTTAGCCTGCACCGTACCGACATTGTCGGAAAGCGGGTCGCAGAGTCTCTCCAAATCGGCGAGCTGCAGTGTTCCTTCGAGGGAAACACCACGATCGGCCAATTTGCGCGGGTCAACGTGAGGTGGAATCGGGTCATTCAACATAGGCGCAGCATTCTAGGGATGACCCCCGCCCCTGTCAAAGGAAATTCGGCTCCGTTCAGCATGTTAGAATCGTTTCACCTGCCCTGGAGTTTATCATGCTGCCTTTATTACTGGCTTCCAGCTCGCCCTACCGGCGCGAATTGCTTGAACGCTTGCGCCTGCCCTTCAGCTGGGCCTCCCCTGATATTGACGAACAGCGCCTGCCCGAAGAGCCTGCCGTTGAGCTGGTCAAGCGCCTGGCCCGGGAGAAAGCCCAGGCCCTGGCTGCCAGCCACCCCGAGCACCTGATCATTGGCTCCGACCAGGTCGCCGTGCTCGGCGAACAGATTCTCGGCAAGCCGCACACCTTCGAACGAGCTTGCGAGCAATTGCTCGCCGCCAGCGGCAACCATGTCACCTTCCTTACCGGCCTTGCCCTGCTCAATAGCGCTACCGGCCACTGCCAGGTCGACTGCGTGCCGTTCACAGTGAACATGCGTGAACTGGACCTGGCGCGCATCGAGCGCTACCTGCGCGCTGAAGAGCCTTATGACTGCGCCGGCAGCTTCAAGGCCGAAGGTCTTGGCGTGAGCCTGTTCCAGTGCACACATGGCGTCGATGCCACCAGCCTGGTCGGCCTGCCGCTGATACGATTGGTGGACATGCTCCTGGCTGAAGGCATCAACCTGCCCTGAGCCCCTTCAGAAACAAAAAAGCCGGCCTCGAAGGGCCGGCTATTTCATCAGACAGTACACTCAGCGCAACGACGGCCCCTGAAAGCCCATCCACATCGCCAGACGCTCGGCGATGCTGGTACCCAGGCGTTTGGAGAAGCGATCGAACGGCGACTCTTCGATGGTAAAGTCGACCAGCTCCTTCTCCCCCACCACTTCACGCGCTACGTAGCCAGCACTGCCCAGGCCATCCACCAACCCCAGGGCGAGGGCTTGTTCGCCCGACCAGATCAGGCCACTGAACAGCTCCGGGTGCTCCTTATCCTTCAAGCGCTCGCCACGCCCCTGCTTGACGCTGGCAATGAACTGCTTGTGGGTCGTTTCCAGCACGCCCTGCCAGAACGCCGTTTCTTCCGGCTTCTGTGGCTGGAACGGATCAAGGAAGGCCTTGTGCTCACCCGCGGTGTAGGTACGGCGCTCGACACCAAGCTTCTCCATGGTGCCGACAAAGCCGTAACCGGCAGCCGTAACGCCGATGGAGCCGACCAGACTGGCCTTGTCGGCGTAGATCTGGTCCGCAGCACTGGCGATGTAGTAAGCGCCGGAGGCGCCCAGATCGCTGATCACCGCGTACAACTTGATTTGCGGGTACTCGGCGCGCAGGCGACGTATCTCGTCGTAGATGTAACCCGACTGCACCGGGCTACCACCCGGACTGTTGATACGCAGGATCACCGCCTTGGTTTTCGAATCCTTGAACGCTTCGCGCAAGCCACCGACGATGTTATCGGCACTGGCAGGCTCCTGATCGGCAATCACCCCGCGCACTTCAACCAGTGCAGTGTGACTGACGCTTCGAGAAGCGGCCTTGTCGACATTCATCAAGGGACTGAACAGCGCGAGAATGCCAAACAGATAGGCGAAGGTCAGCAACTTGAAGAAGATCCCCCAGCGCCGCGCACGACGCTGCTCCTGCACACCTGCCAGGAGGGTTTTCTCCAAAAGTTTCCAGCTTTTCTGCTCTTCGTTGCCTTCGGCGCTAGGCGCCTTCCACTCGTCAGCCATGCTCACCTACCCTGGAATTACCGCGGCAGGCGACCGGCTCAGCCAGGCCTGCAAATGTGAAAAGTGCTCGATACAGACCTGCGGCCCGAAAACACTCAATGCCTGCGGCGACATAGCCCCGTAAGCGACAGCCACCGAGTGCATGCCGGCGTTACTGGCCATCAACAGATCGAACGACGAATCTCCAACCATCAACGCCCTGCCCGGCTCGACCTGGCAATGCGCCAGAATCTCTTCGAGCATTTGCGGATGAGGCTTGCCACGACTCTCGTCGGCAGCCCGGGTGATATCGAAGTAATCCTGCCAGCCATTGGCCCGCAGCACCCGATCCAGGCCGCGCCGCGCCTTGCCGGTAGCCACCGCCAGACGATAGCCCTGCGCACGAAACGCTTCCAGCGACTCTACCACCCCCTCGAACAGGGGTGACGGCTGCTCATCCAGCGCCATGTACACATCGGCGTAGTGCTGACGAAACACCGCCACCTGCTCGGCATCCAGGTGCGGATACAGCGTGGCGATCGCCTCGGACAGCGCCAGGCCAATTATACCCTTGACCGCCTCATCATCGCAGGTGGCATGACCGGCGCGACCGGCGGCCTGATGCATGGCTTCGACAATGCGCCCGATTGAGTCGGCCAGCGTGCCATCCCAATCGAAGATCAGCAGATCGTAATCACGCCGCACTCAAACGCTCCACGGTTTTCGCCCACATCTCGTCCACTGGCGCCTCAAGCTTGAGCTCGCCACCGTCAGGCAGGGGCACGGTCAGGGCATAGGCATGCAGGAACAGGCGCTTGCCGCCCAGGTCACGAATCTCGCGGGTGAAATCTTCATCGCCGTACTTGCTGTCACCGGCAATGCAATGCCCGGCATGCAAGGCGTGCACGCGAATCTGGTGGGTCCGACCGGTAATCGGACGCGCCTCGACGATGGTGGCAAATTCACCAAAACGACGCAGGACGCGGAAAATGGTCAGCGCCTCCTTGCCTTCGTCGTTGACTTCGACCATGCGCTCACCGGAACGCAGATTGCTCTTGAGCAACGGCGCATTGACCTGCTTTTTCGCCGTCGCCCAGTGGCCACGGACCAGGGCCATGTAGCGCTTGTCGACACCATCACCGCGCAGCGCGGCATGCAGGTGACGCAACATGCTGCGCTTCTTGGCGATCATCAGCAGCCCGGAGGTGTCACGATCCAGGCGGTGGACCAGCTCCAGCTCCTTGGCATCCGGACGCATCTGACGAAAGGCTTCGATCACGCCGAAATTCAGGCCGCTACCGCCGTGCACGGCGATACCTGCTGGTTTGTTCAGCACAATCAAGGCCTTGTCTTCATAGACGATGGCGGCCTCAAGGCGCTGAAGCAAACCCTGGGCCACCGGCACAGGCTCGTCGCGTTCGGGCAGACGAACGGGCGGCACGCGCACGATGTCACCAGCCTGCAACTTGTACTCGGGCTTGATCCGACCCTTGTTCACGCGCACTTCGCCTTTGCGCAAAATGCGGTAAATCAAGGTCTTGGGAACACCCTTGAGCGCAGTGATAAGAAAATTATCGATTCGTTGGCCGGCAAGTTCCGGCGCGACCTCGATCAGCTGGACGCCGGAGGTCGGAGGGGCATTAGTCGTCATTTGCCAATCATAACAATTTTTTATGGATTTGAAGCACTTAATGATTGCTGCTATAGTCGCGAACGCCGCCAAAAGCGGCTGGCCAGCGGACTCACGGCTTCTAGCCGGCCCTGACCGACGCAAAATCTCGAGGACGCGAGGCCGTCCGACGGGGCTTTTGCCAGTTTACAGAATTGCCTGGAATCGCCACCAGCGCCGTGCAGAGAAGACCGATAAAAAACGACAAGAGCGGTGTTTTGCCCTCCCCCGATGTTTTTTTTCGAAGCCACTCTGTCAGTGCCGTCAATTTCACGCAGTCATGGTGAAAGCTTCGGAAATACCAGCCTTGGACATAAAAGGCGCGGGCTCCCGTATTGGAGCTGGCGATAAATGCAACCCGTTGCGGATTCAGCGCGCGGCAGCACCCGAATTATCAGGGATACGTGTAGGGTGGAGATGCACAACCGTCGGACCGTGTAGCACCGCGTCCAGTCCACAGGCCTTCTGGCCAGGCGACCGGACCCGGTCTTGATCAAGATGCCCCCAGGGCGTCCACGGCCGAAGGCTGATTCCTCCTCCTGACTGAGTGCATTTGACACCACAGCAAGCAGGACGCGTCGTCGCGACTTCGGCAGTACTGGGTTACCAGTCTGGCTCGACAGTCGCTGGACACGGGGGTGGCCCGCCACCCCTTGCGCACCTGACACCGACCGTGAGAAGTCGTGTGTGCCGAACGCCGTTTCCGGCAGCCCGGAAACCGACGGTATTACATGAAAAGAATGCTGATTAACGCGACTCAACCCGAAGAGTTGCGTGTAGCTCTGGTAGACGGCCAACGTCTCTACGACCTGGACATCGAGTCCGGTGCGCGCGAGCAGAAGAAGGCCAACATCTACAAAGGCCGGATCACCCGGATCGAACCCAGCCTGGAAGCCGCTTTCGTCGACTTCGGCTCCGAACGCCACGGCTTTCTGCCGCTGAAAGAAATCTCCCGCGAATACTTCAAGAAGTCCCCGGAAGGCCGGGTGAACATCAAGGAAGTGCTCAGCGAAGGCCAGGAAGTCATCGTCCAGGTCGAGAAAGAAGAGCGCGGCAACAAGGGCGCAGCCCTGACCACCTTTATCAGCCTGGCTGGCCGCTATCTGGTGCTGATGCCGAACAACCCGCGTGCCGGTGGCATCTCCCGCCGCATCGAAGGCGAAGAGCGCAATGAACTGCGCGAAGCCCTGAACGGCCTGGTTGCCCCTGCCGACATGGGCCTGATCGTGCGCACTGCCGGCCTTGGCCGCAGCAGCGAAGAAATGCAGTGGGACCTGGATTACCTGCTGCAGCTGTGGACCGCGATCAAAGAAGCCTCGCAGGACCGCGCTGCGCCTTTCCTGATCTACCAGGAAAGCAACGTCATCATCCGCGCCATCCGCGACTACCTGCGCCAGGACATCGGCGAAGTGCTGATCGACAGCATCGATGCCCAGGAAGAAGCCCTGACCTTCATCCGCCAGGTAATGCCGCAGTACGCCAGCAAGATCAAGCTGTATGAAGACAGCGTTCCGCTGTTCAACCGCTTCCAGATCGAAAGCCAGATCGAAACCGCTTTCCAGCGTGTAGTCGACCTGCCGTCCGGCGGCTCGATCGTCATCGATCCGACCGAAGCCCTGGTGTCCATCGACATCAACTCGGCGCGCGCCACCAAAGGCAGCGACATCGAGGAAACCGCCCTGCAGACCAACCTGGAAGCGGCTGAAGAAATCGCCCGCCAGCTGCGCCTGCGTGACATCGGCGGCCTGATCGTCATCGACTTCATCGACATGACCCCGGCCAAGAACCAGCGCGCCGTCGAAGAAAAGGTACGCGAGTGCCTGGAAGCCGACCGTGCCCGCGTACAGGTCGGCCGCATCTCGCGCTTCGGCTTGCTGGAAATGTCCCGTCAGCGCCTGCGTCCATCCCTGGGCGAAAGCAGCGGCATCGTCTGCCCGCGCTGCAGCGGTACCGGCATCATCCGTGACGTCGAATCCCTGTCGCTGGCAATCCTGCGCCTGATCGAAGAAGAAGCGCTGAAAGACCGCACCGCTGAAGTTCGCGCACAAGTGCCGATTCCGGTTGCAGCCTTCCTGCTCAATGAAAAACGCAACTCGATCACCAAGATCGAACTGCGCACCCGGGCACGTATCGTCATTCTGCCGAACGACCACCTGGAAACCCCGCACTTCGAAGTCCAGCGCCTGCGCGACGACAGCCCGGAAGCGCTGAGCAGCCAGTCCAGCTACGAAATCGCCGCTGCCGAGACCGAAGAAGTACAGCCGACTGCCGCCACCCGTACCCTGGTTCGCCAGGAAGCCGCGGTCAAGACCGCACCGGCTCGCGCCAACGCTCCGGTTCCAACTGCTCCGGAACAACCTGCAGCCGCGCCGGTACACGTCGCGCCAGAGCCAAGCCTGTTCAAAGGTCTGGTGAAGTCGCTGGTCAGCCTGTTCGCCGGCAAGGAAGAGCCTGCCGCCGCCCCGGTGGTCGCCGAAAAGCCGACCACCGAGCGCCCGCAGCGTAACGAAGAGCGCCGCAACGGTCGTCAGCAGAGCCGCAACCGCAATGGCCGTCGCGATGAAGATCGCAAGCCTCGCGAAGAGCGCGCACCGCGTGAAGAGCGTCAACCACGCGAATCCCGTGACGAAACCCAGGCCCGCGAAGAGCGCGCACCACGTCAGCCACGCGAAGAGCGTCAACCTCGCGCCCCGCGTGAAGAGCGCCGCTCCCGCGAAGACCGTCCGGTCCGCGAACTGCGCGAGCCGCTGGATGCTGCCACCCCGGCCGTACGTGAAGAGCGCCCTGAGCGCGCCCCGCGTGAAGAGCGCCAGCCTCGTGAAGAGCGTGCACCGCGCGAAGAGCGCAGCCCACGTGAAGAACGCGCACCGCGCGAAGAGCGAGCGCCACGTGAAGAACGCGCACCACGTGAAGAGCGTCAACCACGCCCTCCACGCGAAGAGCGTCAGCCTCGTCCAGCCGAACAGGCTGCGGAAGCCGCTGAAGAGCAACTGCCAAACGAAGAGCTGCTGCAGGACGACAACCAGGAAGGCACCGAAGGCGAACGCCCACGTCGCCGCTCCCGTGGCCAGCGTCGCCGCAGCAACCGTCGCGAGCGTCAGCGTGATGCCAACGGCAACGTCGTTGAAGGCAGCGAAGACGGTAGCGAAGAAGGCAACGAGCCGTCGGGCGCCGAACTGGCAGCCGGCCTGGCTGTCACCGCCGCCGTTGCGACCAGCAACATCAGTGCTGAAGCCGAAGCTCAAGCCAACGTTCAAGCTGAACGCGCCACTGCCGCCATTGAAGAAGCTGCCCCGGTAGCTGCCGAGGTTGTCGCTGCAGAGACCGTTGAAGCAACCGAGCCGACTGCGATCGAGCCTGCGGTGGTTGAAGCGCAACAGCCTGTCGTTGCTGAAGAAGTGGCAATCGCCCCAGTGGTCGGGCAGCCGTTCAGCGAGCCTGTGGCTGCGGTTGAAGCGAGCATTGAGCCAGTTGTCGAAGTTGCGCCTCAGCCAGTTGTAGAAGCACCGGTTGAAGTAGCTGTCGCTGCCGAGCCAGTTGCTGAGGCACCACGCGAGCCAGAAGTTGTTCAGGCCCCGGTGGTTGAAGCTGAAGCCGAAACTGCCAAGCCGGCTGTTACCGAGCCAGCGCCAGTTGTCGCGGAACAGGCACCAGCTGCCGAGCCCGCAGTGGTCGAAGCCCCGGTAGTGATGCTGCCGAACGGCCGCGCACCAAACGACCCGCGCGAAGTGCGTCGCCGCAAGCGTGAGGCCGAAGCAGCAGCTGCTGCCGCTGCCCAAGCCGCACCGGTAGAGCAACCAGCTGAAGCCCTGGAAACCGCAGAAGAGCACAAACCGCTCGTCTGACCTTCCAGGTAATAAAAAGCCCCGCCAGGTAACTGGCGGGGCTTTTTTTATGCTGTGGGAGCCGGCCTTGCCGGCGATGAGGCCGGTGCAGGCTCCATCGCTGGCAAGGCCAGCTCCCACACCACCTCAGTACAGATTCGGCTCCATCTCAAGCCTGACGCCGAAGCGCTCAAGAATGTCAGCCTGGATTTTCTGCGCCAACTGATGCAGCTGCAGGCCAGTGGCCTGGCCATAGTTGACCAGTACCAACGACTGCAGACGGTGCACCCCGGCATCGCCTTCACGGTGCCCCTTCCAGCCCGCCTGCTCGATCAGCCAGCCCGCCGCCAGCTTCATCTGCCCGTCGGCCTGTGGATAAGCCACCAGCCCCGGATACTGCAGACGAATCTTGTCGGCCAGCACAGCGGCGACCACCGGGTTCTTGAAGAAGCTCCCGGCATTGCCGAGCTCTAGCGGATCTGGCAGCTTCTCCCGGCGAATGCTGCAAATTGCATCACTGACATTCTGTGCGGTCGGCTGGCCGATACCCTGCTCGCTCAGGCGCTGACGCACCGGACCGTAGTCCAGATGCGCATGCATGACGCGACTCAAGGCAAAACGTACCCGCAGAATCAGCCAGCGCCCCGGATGCTGCTTGAACAAGCTGTCGCGGTAGGCAAACTGGCACCCATCCAGATCAAAGTCGTGCAACTCGCCGGTCTGGCGGTCCAGCGCGGTCAGCCCGAGGAAGACATCCTTGATCTCGACCCCGTAGGCACCAATGTTCTGCATCGGCGCAGCACCGACGGTACCGGGAATCAGACTGAGGTTCTCCAGCCCCGCCAAGCCCTGGGCCAGACTCCACTGCACGAAAGGATGCCAGGGCTCCCCTGCCTCGGCTTCGACAATTACCCGCTGCCCATCATCGGCCAGAATACGCAGGCCACGACTGGCCATACGCAACACCAGGGCCTGCACATCCGCAGTCAACAGCAGATTGCTGCCGCCGCCAATGACCAGCACCGGAACGTCATGCTGCCTGGCGTCGGCCAGGGCCTGACGAACCTCGGCATCATTGTGGACTTCGGTGAAATACCGCGCCCTGACATCAATACCGAATGTGTTGTACGGCTTGAGCGATACCTGCTCCTGCCACTGACCGCTCATAGACGACCCTTGAGTTCGATGACCAATTGACGACAGGCAGCCTCGATCAGGTCAAGCACCTGCTCGAAACCTTGCTCACCGCCGTAGTAAGGATCCGGCACTTCATCCAGCGCCCCCTCATAGCGACGCAGGAATAGGTCCAGCTCGGCTTTTGCCCCGGCCGGCTGCATGGCCCGCAGATGGCCAAGGTTGCTCTTGTCCATTGCCAGGATCAGGTCGTAGTCATTGAAGTGCCCGGCCTTGACCTGCTGTGCGCGCTGCTGCGACAGGTCATAGCCGCGCAATTGCGCGGCGCGGCGGGTACGGCTGTCCGGCTGCTTGCCGACATGCCAGTCACCGGTACCCGCCGAGGCCACTTCGATCAGCTCACCCAGGCCTTCGGCCTGAAGCTGATGGCGCAACACGCCTTCGGCGGTAGGCGAGCGGCAGATATTGCCCAGGCAGACAAACAGAACCCGCATCAGGCCTCCAGAATGCGCCGTACGCGCTCCAGGTCTTCAGGGGTATCGACGCCAACCGGTGGCGCTTCGATGGCATCGGCAACATGAATACGCACGCCATGCCAGAGCGCACGCAGCTGCTCAAGCGATTCGGTGCGCTCCAGCCAGCAAGGCCCCCAGGCGACGAAGTCCTGCAGGAAACCCGCACGGTAGGCGTACATGCCGATATGCCGACGATAAGGCACGCCTTCCGGCAGCGTATCGCGGCTCTGGGCAAACACATCCCGCGCCCAGGGCAATGGCGCCCGGCTGAAGGTCAAGGCCAGACCGTTGCAGTCGCTGACCACTTTGACGGCATTGGGATTGAACACGGCGGTGACGTCGCTGATCGGTTCGGCCAGGGTCGCAATGCCTGCTTCAGGATGCGCCGCGAGGTTGGCCGCCACCTGATCAATGATGATCGGTGGAATCAGCGGCTCGTCGCCCTGGACATTGACGACAATGGCGTCCGCAGCCAGCCCGAGCTTGGTGGCCACTTCGGCCAGACGGTCAGTGCCCGAATCATGATCTTCACGGGTCATCAGCACTTCAGCGCCAAAGGACTCGCAGACCTGGTAGATACCGGCATCATCAGTGGCAATCACCACGCGACTGGCGCTGCTCTTGCGTGCCTGCTCCCAGACATGCTGGATCATCGGCTTGCCGGCAATCGGCAGCAACGGCTTGCCCGGCAGGCGGGTGGAAGCCAGGCGTGCCGGAATCACCACAGTGAAAGTCAGGCTCATTTATCCAGACGCTCGTCATCGGTCAGGGTACGGGCTTCACTTTCAAGCATCACCGGAATACCGTCGCGGATCGGATAGGCCAGGCCAGCGCCCTTGCTGATCAGCTCGGTCTTGTCGGCGCTGAGTTTGAGCGGGCCTTTGGTGATCGGGCAGGCCAGGATGTCGAGCAATTTGGTGTCCATGGATATTCCTCAGGCCAGTGGCCGGAAAAAGAAAAGAATCAGGGCTGCGATGGCGCCTGCAACAATCGCTCAAGCTGGCCGTCGAACCAGGCCACAAAGGCCGGTGAAGGCACAGCATCGACCGCCAGGTACCACCAGTCGTCCGCTGCAAAGGCACGGCATTTGACTGCGTCTTTCTCGGTCATGACCAGTGGCAGCGCTGGGCTGAAGCTCAGGGCCTGGGCGCTGTACTCGGCATGATCGGCAAACGGGTGCGGCACAGGCCGCCAGTTTAGCCCCTGCAGGGTATTGAAGAAACGTTGCGGATTGCCAATGCCGGCAACCGCATGGACCGCCTGCCCCGCCGGGAAGTGTTCGACACTTACGCGCCCGCCGCTGCGCAGGTTGACCAGCGCAGTTGGCTTGAGGGCAAACGCATAGCCATCGTCACGATCCGCTGTGGCGCCGTTGTAGAGCAGTGCATCCACCTCCTGCAGACGCTCCACCGGCTCGCGCAGAGGTCCTGCGGGCAAACAGCGGCGGTTACCCAAGCCCCGGGCGGCATCGATCAGCACCAGCTCCAGGTCACGGGCCAGGCGGTAATGCTGCATGCCGTCGTCACACAGGATCAGGTCCAGAGGTTCGCTGGCCAGCAACGCCTGCACGGCGCGCGAACGGTCCGGATCGATCATCAGCGGTACGCCGCTGCGCTGGACGATCAGCAGTGGCTCATCCCCAGCCTCGGCCGCGCTTTGTTCAGCGCGTACCCGCCAGGGCAACTGCGGCGGTTTGGCGCCATAGCCACGACTGACCACACCGACGCGCAAACCTTGCTGCCGGCAATGCTCGATCAGCCAGAGGATCATCGGAGTCTTGCCGGTGCCGCCAACGGTGATATTGCCCACCACGATTACCGGCACCGGAGCGCGGTAACTTTGACTTTCGCCACTGAGAAAGCGCGCGCGCTTGCGCAGCACCACCCGGCGATAGAGCGCTTCAAGCGGGCGCAGCAGTCCCAGAGCCGGATGCCCGGCGTACCAGGCATTGAGCAGGCGATCAGCAAAGGCCATCAAGGTGTTCCTTGGGCAGCCTCGACCGTGGTCATGCGCAACTGGCTGAAACCGAGCTTGCCGGCCGCATCCATGGCAGTGACCACCGCCTGGTGCGGGGTCTTGCCGTCGGCGCTGATCGACAACGGCAGTTTGGTGTCACCGGCAGATTCTTTCTGCAGGGCTTCGGTCAGCGTCGCCAGATCGCTCTTGGGCAACAGGTTGTTGTTCAGCGAATAGACGCCATCGGCGCTGATGGTGATTTCCAGTTGCTTGAGCTCGCTGTCGGGTGCCGGCGCACCGCTGACCGACTCCGGCAGTTCGACCCGCAGCTGGGTTTCGCGGGTAAAGGTGGTGGTCACCACGAAAAACAGCAGCAGGATGAACACGACGTCGATCAATGACGCCAGGTTGATGTCCACGGTTTCCCGTGCCTTGCGCCGGAATTTCACGCCTTGCCCTCGGCCAGGTCGACATCACGGTCGCCCTGCACCACTTCGACCAGCTTGATCGCCTCTTGCTCCATGCCGACCACCAGTTCGTCGATACGGCGCTGCAGGAAGCGGTGGAAGAACACCGACGGAATACCGACCATCAGACCGGCTGCAGTGGTGATCAATGCTTTCGAGATACCGCCGGCCAACACCGCGGCATTGGTGGTCATGCCGGTGCCCATGAATGCACTGAAGATGTCGATCATGCCCAGTACGGTGCCGAGCAGACCAAGCAACGGTGCCATCGCGGCAATGGTGCCCAAGGCATTGATATAGCGCTCCAGCTCGTGGATTACCCGGGCTGCGGCTTCTTCGATGCACTCCTTCATGATCTCGCGACCATGCCGGGAGTTAGCCAGGCCCGCGGCGAGGATCTCGCCCAACGGCGAATCGGCGCGCAGGGCCTTGAGCTTGTCACTGGTCAGCTGCTTGTCTTTGATCCACAGCCATACCTGACCCAGCAGGTGCGGCGGAGTGACCCGGCTGGCGCGCAGGGTCCAGAGACGCTCGGCGACGATAGCCATGGCGGCGATGGAACTCAGAATGATCGGCAGCATCATCCAACCACCGGACTTGACCAATTCCCACACAGTTAGCATCCCCTTGAAAAAGTCCGCCACTCTACCATAGGACCCTTGGGCGCTCATCTGCCGAAGGTCGTCAACTCGGGTCTCGCCAGAAGCGCCGCTGGCCGCGCAGCCCCAGAGGCTCGCCGAAAGTCCCAAGACGCAGGCGCAACGCACCGTGCACGGCACTGTCGAAGGCTTCGATGCCATTTATCCGGTAGCGTTCCATGACCTCGGCATGGGGATGGCCGAATGCGTTGTAACGCCCCCTGGAAATCAATACGCCACGCGGCGCCGTGGCTGCCAGCAACGCCTGGCTGGACGAGGTACGACTGCCATGGTGCGGCGCCTGCAACCAGTCGAGCCGGGTGGCTTGCCAGTCACCGAGCCAGGCCCGCTCGCCAGCGGCATCGAGATCGCCGGCAAGCAACAACCGCTCGCCACCGGCCTCGACCAGCAGTACGCAGGAGTCCTGGTTGCTGTCGCGACCGCCCTGCCATTGCCACACCGAAAAGTTCACGCCGTCCCACTGCCAGCGCTCACCGCTGACACAGGGCTGTGCCTGCAAGGCGGGGGCTAGCCGCGCGGTTTCACCTCCGCGCACCTGATGCACCGGCAAGCCGCGCTTGATCGCCAGGGCGCCGCCCGCATGATCGGCATCGGCATGACTGAGCAACATCAGGTCCAGCGCTTGCACCCCCAACTTGCGCAAGCTCGGCAACACGATCCGCTCGCCCAGGTCATGCTCACCCAGTGCAGGCCCGGCGTCGTACAGCATCGTGTGCTGCCGGGTGCGCAGCACGAACGCCAGGCCCTGGCCGACATCCAGTTGCCAGACCTCCACCTGGCCGTGCGGTACCCGCTCTCGCGGCGCAAAGGCAGCCAGCAGGAGCAATGGCCAGCCGAGCACACGCATTGGCAAGCCACGGGGCAGTAGCAGCAACACTGTCCCCAACCAGAGCAAGGCCCAGAGTGGCCATGACAAAGACTCCGGTGTCCAGGGCGGCTGCCATTGGGCCAGTTGCCCAAGCAGACTGAACAGCACGTCAAGCAGCCCACCCGCCAGCCAGAGCAACCCCTGCCCCACAAACGGCACGGGCAGCAGCACGGTTCCCGACAAGGCCAATGGCAGCACCGCCAGGCTGATCCAGGGCACGGCGAACAGGTTGGCCAGCGGCGCACTGAGACTGACCGGCAACCCCAATGCGATCAACACTGGCAACAATCCCAAGGCGATCAACCACTGCGCCCGACCCCACGCGCGCCAGGGGCTCCAGGCGCCGAGCCGGCCACTGAACGTGAAGAGCAGCACCGCAACCGCGGCGAATGATAGCCAGAACCCTGGCAGCAGACTGGCCAATGGCTCCCACAGCAACACGGCATTGAGTGCCAGCAACAACGGTAAGCCCACCCCCAGGTGGCGATAGCGCAAACGCCAGAGCAGCACCACCGCCAGCATCACGCAGGCGCGTTGAACTGGCACCTGAAAACCGGCCAGCAAGCCATAACCCAGCGCGGCGACAAAGGCTGCACTACAGGCCCAAGGCAGCCAAGGCAAGGCCTGCGGCCAAAGTCCAAACCGCGCCAAACCGGCAATCAGGCCATAGACCAGTCCGGCCAGCAGGCCGATATGCTGCCCGGAAATCACCAGCAAGTGCACGGTGCCGGTCGCCTGCAGCGTTTGCCAGCTGTTCCGGGCCAGGCCCACGCCATCGCCCAGCACCAGGGCAACCAGCTCTGCCTCACGACCCTGGGCATCCACACCCGACAAGCGCTGGCGCAACCCGTCGCGCCAGGCACCCTCGGCAGGCGTCAGCCGTTCCCCGGCCTTGACGTTACCGGTGGCGCCGATACGCCGGGCCAGCAAGGCAGCCTCGCGATCCGGGCCATGAGGATTGAGCAAGCCATGCGGACGCTTGAGGGTGACCGCCAGCCGCCAGCGCTCGCCACTGTTCACCTGCGGCCCGTCAAACCAGCTCAGTTGCATGCGCTGCGGCAACTGCGCACGGCGAGATTGAGCGGCATCGAGTTCGAATCGAACTGAGCGGTCGTTGTGCGCAGGCAAGCCGACCACCCTGCCCTCCAGCCACAACGTACGACCATCGAGCGCAGGCGCCAGACGATCCTCCAGCGCCTGCTGTGCCGACAGACAGGCCCAGCACAGGCCGAGCAGGAACAGACCGACCGGACGAACTCGCCAAGCCAGGCAGCCCAGTCCAACCAAGGCCATCAAAACGATGATCCCGACCGATGGCAAAACCGGTAAGACACGCAGGCTCAGCAGGCCCAGTGCCAGCGCTAACATCCCTGTGCGCATGGTTTACAGCTCCAGAACAAATCCACCCTGTGAGGCTTAGTTCAGTGAGGCCGACAGCTCACTCAATAATTGTCACAAAGTCTGTAATGGGGGCTTTTTAGAATCGGTGCATACTTGCCCCCTTCACCCAGTCGAGAGCCTACATGCCGCGTCGTCTCTTCAAACGCTACATGCCCGACCCGACCAGCATCAGGGAACACAAATCCTTACGCTTTCTCGGCCGGCTGTTGCATGACCCGAACCTCTGGCACCTGAATCGTCATTCGGTGGCGCGGGCAATGGCTGTCGGCCTGTTCGCAGCCTTCATTCCGGTGCCGATGCAAATGCTCCTGGCCGCCAGCCTGGCGATCCTGGTGCGCGGCAACATGCCGATTGCCGTGAGCCTGGTCTGGCTGACCAACCCGTTCACCATGCCGCCGGTGTTCTACTGCACCTACCAGATGGGCGCCTGGCTGATGCAGGTCCCGGCCAGAACCTTGCCGGAGGAACTGACCTTCGAATGGATCACCGGCGAACTGTCGACCCTGTGGCAGCCGTTTCTGCTCGGTTCGGTAGTCTGCGGCCTGCTGCTCGGTGCCCTGGCCTACTGCCTGACCATGCTCTATTGGCGCTGGTGGGTAGGCCGGCAGTGGCACCGGCGCAAGCAAAAAATCTCAGCTGCGCATTCCTCGCCCACTGACCAGTAGGCGCACGCAACCGAAATACAGCACAGCCGTGGCAATCAGCATGAAGCTGATGGCCACGCCTATGCGAATGTCCGAGACACCGAGAATGCCGTAACGGAACGAGTTGACCATGTGCAGCACCGGGTTGGCCAACGACACCGTCTGCCAGAATGGCGGCAGCAGGTTGATCGAGTAGAACACCCCGCCCAGGTAGGTCAATGGCGTCAGGACGAAGGTCGGAATGATCGAGATATCGTCGAAGTTGCGTGCAAACACCGCGTTGATAAAGCCGAGCAACGAAAAGATCGTCGCGGTCAGCAACACCACCAGGATGGTCACGCCCAGGTGATGCACCTGCAGGTCAGTGAAAAACAGCGACAGCATTGTGACAATCACCCCCACCGCCAGACCGCGCAATACCCCGCCAAGGGTGTAGCCGATCAGGATGGTGTGCGGCGAAACCGGCGACACCATCAGCTCTTCGATCGAGCGCTGGAATTTGCTGCCGAAAAAGCTCGAGACCACATTGCCGTAGGAGTTGGTGATCACCGACATCATGATCAACCCCGGCACGATGTACTCCATGTAGGTGAAGCCACCCATGTCGCCAATCTGCCGGCCAATCAGGTTACCGAAGATCACGAAGTACAGGACCATGGTGATTGCCGGGGGGAGCAGGGTCTGTGGCCAGATCCGGGTGAAACGACGTACTTCGCGGTAGACGATGGTGTTGAGGGCGACCAGATTGGCGCTCAGCTCCGAACTCATACCGCCACCTTCGCCAGGTTTTTCTCGACCAGTGACACGAACAGCTCCTCAAGGCGGTTGGTCTTGTTGCGCAAGCTCTGTACTTCGATGTTCTGCAGCGCCAGCTGGCTGAACAACCCGGTGATCCCCGCTTCGTTATCCACGCCCTTGTCCACCTGGACTTCCAGGGTGTTCGGGGTGAGCAACCGGCACGGGTAGCCGATCAGTTGCGGCGCCTGAAGCAGATCATCCTTGAGATCGAGCAGGAAGGTCTCCACATGCAGCTTGCCCAGCAGCTCACGCATGCTGGTGTTCTCGACAATCGTGCCGTGGTCGATGATGCCGATGTGCCGGCACAGCTGCTCGGCCTCTTCCAGGTAATGGGTGGTCAGGATGATGGTAATGCCCTGCTGGTTCAGCTCGGTGAGAAAACTCCACATCGAGCGGCGCAGTTCGATATCCACACCCGCGGTCGGCTCATCGAGAATCAGCAAGCGCGGCTCATGGATCAGCGCCCGGGCGATCATCAGGCGACGCTTCATGCCGCCCGACAGCGAACGTGACGGCACATCGCGCTTGTCCCACAGGCCGAGCTGGGTCAGGTACTTCTCGGCACGTTCCTTGGCCACCTTGGCCGGAATGCCGTAGTAACCGGCCTGGGTCACAACGATATCGAAAGTCTTTTCGAACTGATTGAAGTTGAACTCCTGCGGCACCACGCCGATGCAGCGCTTGAGCGCAGCAGGCTGGCGATCGAGGTCGTTGCCAAAAATACTCACCGTGCCGCTGGTCTTGTTGACCAGGGTCGAGAGAATGCCAATGGTGGTGGACTTGCCAGCACCATTAGGACCGAGCAAGGCAAAGAAATCACCTTCGGCGACATCCAGGTCGATGCCCTTGAGGGCCTGGAAACCGTTGCCGTAGGTTTTGGTTAGCTGCCTTATGGACAGAGCAGAACTCATAGCGGGTCGCGTACCAGTTTGAAAGGTTCAAGACGCGACCGGACAGGCCGGCCGCAGTGAATATGACCATGGTGCTTGCCCAGGCCATACAAGTACAGTCATGTGTATCGATAATAACTATCAGGTTAACCGTAGTGATCAGGTCAGCGCGGTCATGACCGCTGCCTGATAGGCCGGGCGTTCCTGCAAACGCTCATACCAGGCGCGCAGGTGGCGCATTTCGGGACGTTCGATGGGCATCTCGAACCAGGCATAGGCAAAGCAGCCCAGCGGAATATCGCCCATGCCCAGTTCGTCGCCGGACAGGTAAGGCTTGTGCGCCAAGGCCTGGTCAGCGATCGACAGCAGCTGCGCGCAGGTCTTGTGTGCGGCATTGATCGCGACCCAGTCCTGCTGATCTGCAGGCGTACGCAGGATGCCCCAGAACAACGGGCGAAACGGTGTAGCCAGGGAAGATGTCACCCAGTCCATCCACTTGTCCGCCTCGGCACGCTTGCGCGCATCAGGCTCGTACCAGCCCGATTCACTGCCATACTGCGCCGACAGGTAACGCACGATGGCATTGGACTCCCAGAGCACCAGGCCGTCATCTTCGATCATCGGCACCAGGCCGTTGGGATTCAGCGCACGGTACTGAGGCTCGTTGACCAGGCCAAAGGCACCACCGGCATCGATCGATTCATACTCCAGCCCCAACTCCTGCGCGCACCACAGCGCCTTCCTGACATTGGTCGAATTCTTCCGGCCCCAGATCTTGAGCATAACGTCGTCCTGATGGATGTGCGGTCTCTCAGTCTACCCCAGGCGGTCACCCTGACAATCGCCCACGCCGCAAGGCGAACTCCTGCGGCCACAGCCTGTCACTGTTCTGACAAGACGATTGCCGGATGCCGTCTAAGCTCTGATGGATCGCAGAAGGCCCTTAGGTTTCACGGAGGAAAGACTATGTTGCTGTTGTGGTTAGTGGTTCTGGTGATCGGTGCGGCCTATCTTGCCCACCGGCGCATTGCCGCCGTGCCGGCGCTGGCCGTGCTGGCGGGGTATGTGGTGCTGATGGGCATCTTCGGCCACGCACCCGGCTGGCTGCTGGCGCTCCTCTGGCTGGTGCTGGCGGCCAAGGCTGCACTGGTACTGCTGCCGGAGCTGCGCCGCAAAGTCTTCAGCGGCCCGCTGTTCGCCTGGTTCAAGCGCACCCTGCCAGCGATGTCGCAAACCGAACGCGAGGCCATCGATGCCGGCACCGTGTGGTGGGATGGCGAGCTGTTCAGCGGCCGCCCGGACTGGAACACCCTGCTCGGCTATTCCAAAGCCGAGCTGAGCGAAGAAGAACAAGCCTTCATCGACGGCCCCACCGAAGCCCTCTGCGCCATGGTCAGTGACTGGCAGATCGGCCAGAACCTGGACCTGCCACCCGCAGCCTGGGACCACATCAAGGCGCACGGCTTCTTTGCCCTGATCATCCCCAAGGAATATGGCGGCAAAGGCTTCTCGGCCTATGCCCACTCGCAGGTGGCGATGAAGCTGGCGACCCGCAGTGGCGACCTGGCCTCGACGGTCATGGTCCCCAACTCCCTCGGCCCGGCTGAACTGTTGCTGCATTACGGCACCGACGAGCAACGCCAGCATTACCTGCCGCGCCTGGCACGCGGCGAGGAAATCCCCTGCTTCGCCCTCACCGGCCCGCTGGCAGGTTCCGATGCCGGCGCCATGCCCGACACCGGGATCATCTGTAAAGGCCAGTGGCAGGGCGAAGAAGTCATCGGCCTGCGCCTGAACTGGGAAAAACGCTACATCACCCTCGGCCCGGTAGCGACCTTGCTGGGCCTGGCATTCAAGGCCTACGACCCGGAGCACCTGCTGGGCGAGGAAGAAGAGCTGGGCATCAGTCTGGCGCTGGTTCCGACTGACACTCCCGGTGTCGAAATCGGCCAACGCCACTTGCCGCTGGGCGCCGCATTCATGAACGGACCCAACAGCGGCAAGGATGTGTTCGTGCCGCTGGACTTCCTCATCGGCGGCCAGGACATGCTCGGCAAAGGCTGGATGATGCTGATGAACTGCCTGTCGGTCGGCCGCTCGATCTCGCTGCCGGCGGTGGGCACCGGCGCGGCCAAGTACACCAGCCTGGTCACCGGCCAATATGCGCGGATACGCGAACAGTTCAACGTGCCATTGGCCGCTTTCGAGGGCATCCAGGAATCCCTGGCACGGATCGGCGGCAATGCCTTCCTGATGGACAGCGCCCGCCTGCTCACCGCCAAGGCGGTGGACCTGGGAGAAAAGCCCTCGGTGCTCTCGGCGATTCTCAAGTACCACCTGACCGAGCGTGGCCGCGAGTGCATCCAGCATGCCATGGATGTGCACGGCGGCAAGGCCATCATCATGGGCCCGAACAATTACCTGGGACGCAACTGGCAGGGCGCACCGATCTTCATCACCGTCGAGGGTGCCAACATCCTCTCGCGCAACCTGATGATCTTCGGCCAGGGCGCCATCCGCTGCCATCCGTTCGTGCTCAGGGAAATGGCCCTGGCCGGGCGCGAAGACCACGACCAGGCGTTGAACGAGTTCGACCAACTACTGATGCAGCACATCGGCTTCGCCGTCGGCAACGCCGCCAGCACCTTGATCCTCGGCCTGGGCCTGGGTCACTTCGAGAGGGTCCCGGGTGATGCCTTGAGCCAAGGCTACTTCCGCGCGCTCAACCGCCAGGCCGCGGCCTTCGCCCTGCTCGCCGACTTATGCATGATGCTGCTCGGCGGCGAACTCAAACGGCGCGAACGCCTGTCCGCACGCCTGGGCGATGTATTGAGCCACCTCTACCTGAGTTCGGCGGCGCTCAAGCGTTATCACGACCTTGGCTCACCGGAACACTTGCAACCGCTGTTGAGCTGGGCCCTGGAAGAAAGCCTCGGGCAGGCCGAGAAAGCACTGGACCGGCTGCTCGACAACTTCCCCAATCGCTTCCTTGGCTGCGCCCTGCGCCTGGTGGTGTTCCCGTTCGGCCGTCGACACACCGGCCCGAGCGACGCACTGGATGCCGAAGTGGCCGCGTTGATCGGCCGCGCCAAAGGCGACCCGGCACTGGAAGAATTGCTTACCGGCTGCTATCGCCCGCAGGATGCCGACGACCCGGTAGGCGCCCTGCAGCAGGCCTGCACCTTGCTCGACCAGTGCGCACCGCTGCATGAGAAGCTGCGTCAGGCCCTCAAGGCTGGGCAGATCAGCCCGATGCCCGGTGAATCGACAATCGACGCCGCCCTGCGCGCTGGCGTCCTTCAGGCCACAGAAGCACAAAGCCTGGAAGCTGCCGAATCAGCCCGGCGCCGCGTCATTGATGTCGATGCTTTCAGCAAAGAAGAACTGCTGCCCAGCCCCGGCAAAATTCGTTAACGACCGGGACATCGGGCGCCGGGAGCCGTATACTCCCGCGCCCGTTTTTGCTCATGAGGACTGCCAGCATGGCTACCGATCGCCTGGAATACCATCTCGCCCTGCTTACCCACCTGCGCACCATTCTGGTTGCCCTGGGTGAGGCCGAGCAGGTGCCGGAAGAAAGCCACGCACTGTTCCTGGAGCGCTTCGACGACCTGATGCTGCAGATGCCCGTCGATCCCGAGAGCGTCTACCTCGGCCAAGACCTGATGTGCCAGGTCATCCAGCGCTACCCGCAAATCGCCCACCTGGTGCCACGTGACCTGCTGTGGTTCTTCGGCGGCGACTGCCTGCATTACATGCCCGACGAAGAGCAGCAGATGTACCAGACCCTGGAAGAGCGCCGCTACGAAGCGGAGCAGAACGACGAACCGTTTGACTGGAACCAGGAAAAACAACTGCTGAGCATGTCGGACGACGACAGCAAGCACTGAGTTGTAAAGGTGTGCAGGGCTGAAAGATGCCCTGCCGCAAAGAAGCCCCAATAAAATCAGGACGAAAAAAAACGCCGTTCGATTGAACGGCGTTTCTTTATTTGGAGCGGGAAACGAGACTCGAACTCGCGACCCCGACCTTGGCAAGGTCGTGCTCTACCAACTGAGCTATTCCCGCATATTGAAGCATCCGGTTGTACCGGACAGAAAAAAGACTAAAAGCCTTTTTTCCAAAGCATGCAGTACCTGAATACTGCGACGCCAAATTTGGAGCGGGAAACGAGACTCGAACTCGCGACCCCGACCTTGGCAAGGTCGTGCTCTACCAACTGAGCTATTCCCGCAAAATGGCGTCCCCTAGGGGACTCGAACCCCTGTTACCGCCGTGAAAGGGCGGTGTCCTAGGCCACTAGACGAAGGGGACGACGCCCAAAACATGCAATGCATGTTTCAGTTACCCGAATCAGACCTTAAGGTAAGACCCTGGATTTTTACAAGCCCTGCCGTTAAGCAAAGCCTTTGTAAACTGGAGCGGGAAACGAGACTCGAACTCGCGACCCCGACCTTGGCAAGGTCGTGCTCTACCACTGAGCTATTCCCGCAAATGGCGTCCCCTAGGGGACTCGAACCCCTGTTACCGCCGTGAAAGGGCGGTGTCCTAGGCCACTAGACGAAGGGGACACACTACAACATTCACTCCCTGCCGCGTTTCGCTGTGTGCTTTACGCTGCAAGTGGCGCGCATTCTAGGGATGCTTTGGAAAGCCGTCAACCCCTCTGTATAAATTTATTTAAATCAATGACTTCCCGGTGCTTTGCGAGAGCGCGCAGAATTTTGCGCGCCTGCGCCTTGACGTTTATTTTCTGACACCTTGCCCAGGCTGAAACCCCCATGGCTGCGGCAATCGAAGAGCAAAATGCCATCAGGGAGCCCCTGAGAACCGCCAAACAGCTCTATCCGGCCAAAAGCTTAGCCACTACACTCAATTGGTAAATCATCCTGTATGAGGCGTTAACGGTGACACCACTTATGATCACCCTGCTTATTGTGGCGGGGATCGCGTTATTGATCGTGATCGGCTACCTCAACAATGTGGTCGAGAACAACAAGCTCGAGCGCGCCCGGCTGAAGATTGAGCTGGCTGAACGCTTGCGCCGTTGTGGCGAGATCACCGAAACCTTCCCAGGCCAATTGATGACCCCGGCCTTGAAGCTGCTGTTGACCCGCCTCGAGCTCAACCTCAACCAGCGCCAGCTGGCTCTGGACAAGCACAGCCGCACAATCCGCGCGCGCATTGCCGAACTTGAAGGCCTGATCGCCAAGGGTGAAACGCTGCCGGTGAATAACCCGCCTGCGCCGATCCAGACCGAAGCCCGGGCCAAGGATGTACGTTTTCTGCTTGAAGGCATGCACAACCAGATCACCCGCGCGGCGCAAGAAGGCTTTCTGCCGACCAACGAGGCCAAGTACTGGGTCAAGGAAATCCGCCACATCCTGGTCTTGCTGCACATCGAGTTTTTCAACAACCTCGGCCAGCAGGCGCTGCAACAGAATCAGCCAGGGCATGCACGCCTGGCCTTCGAGCGCGGCGTCCAGTACCTGCGCAAGCAGCAGGACCCTGCGGTGTACCGCGAGCAGCTTGAGTACATGGAAAAGCTGCTGGCCCGAGCCAATGCCCAGGTGCTGAGCCAGCTTGAGCCCGCCGAGGACGAAGTGAACGAGCTGACGGAAGGCCTGAAGACCGATACAACGGAAGACTGGAAGAAGAAAGTCATCTACGACTGATCTTCCCCAAACCTGTGGGAGCCAGCCTTGCTGGCGATGCCCGGCGCAGCCGGGCCAGGGCCGCTACGCGCCCCATCGCCGGCAAGGCCGGCTCCCACAAATGAGCAGGTGACTGACTGTTGTTCCCACAATAATTAAGCAGTAACCGTCACCTCAGCAGTCAGTCAAACGCAGAAAAATCCCCGCCAGACGCTCCAACCCCTCCTGATCCGCCGCACTGAAGCGCGCCAGCTTCGGACTGTCCAGATCCAGCACACCTATCAGCCGCCCTTCCTTGACCAGCGGAATCACCAGCTCGCTGTTCGATGCGCTATCGCAAGCGATATGCCCCGGGAACGCATGCACATCTTCAACCCGCTGGGTTTCGCGGCTGGCTGCTGCCGCACCACACACACCACGACCGAACGGAATCCGCACACAGGCGACCTGGCCCTGGAACGGGCCCAGCACCAGTTCTTCATTACGGCTCAGGTAAAAACCCGCCCAGTTCAGGTCTTCAACCTGGCTGTAAAGAAACGCCGAGAACTGCGCGGCATTGGCAATGAAGTCGCGCTCATCGGCAAACAGGGCTTCCAGCTGAGCAGCCAGCAAGCCGTAGCCCTCAAGGCCGGCACCGGAGGCGTTCAGGTCAATCATGTTTTTGCTCCAACAGTTGCAGTCCGACCCAGTACCGGGCGAACTGATAGGCACAACGGCCATTACGGTTGCCGCGGCCAGTGGCCCAGCGCACGGCGAGTATGTCCAGCGCCTCATCGCGCTGCCAGGTCAGCCCGGCGGCGCTGGCCAGCTGGCCGATCCAGTGCTCGACCACATTGAGGAAATGATCCTGGGTGAAGGGGTAAAACGATAGCCACAGGCCGAAGCGATCGGACAAGGCGATCTTGTCCTCGACCGCCTCGTTGGGGTGCAGTTCGCCGTCGACCATTTTCCAGTTTTCGTTGTCGCTCTGCTTTTCCGGCACCAGGTGCCGGCGGTTCGAGGTGGCGTACAACAGCACGTTGTCCGGCGCCTGCTCAAGCGAGCCGTCGAGCACACTCTTGAGCACCCGGTAGTCACCCTCCCCCGCTTCGAACGAGAGGTCGTCGCAAAACAGCACGAAGCGCTGGGGCAACTTGCTCAGTTGCTCCACCACCCGTGGCAGGTCGGCAAGGTGATCGCGCTCGATTTCAATCAGGCGCAGCCCGGCCTTGGCATACTCGGCCAGCAGCGCACGCACCAGTGAAGACTTGCCTGTGCCGCGCGAGCCCCACAGCAGCGCGTGGTTGGCGGGCATGCCATCGAGGAACTGACGCGTGTTGCGCCCCAGTTGCTCGCGCTGCAGGTCAACCCCGATCAGGTCCGACAGGCGCATATCGAGGCTGACCTCCAGCGGCAGCAGATAGCCGCTGCGGCCATCACGCTGCCAGCGTGCGGCCAGGCAATGGTTCCAGTCGATCTGCGAGCGTGGTGCAGGCAATAATGGTTCAAGACGGGCGAGCACGCTTTCGGCACGCTCCAGAAAAGTATTTAAACGAGAGTCCACAATGGTTCCTCAAGATAGATTCAAGGACAACGGCACTGCTGAATGTGTGACAGGGCGTGCCAGCAGCCGGGGCTGATCGGCTATGCTTGCGCAGCGCACGGAATGTGAAACTGGCCCGGGACTCATGGATATCAAGTTCACCAATCGCCTGTCCTACAAGCAAGCCCGGCTGACGGTCCTGGTCGGCTTCATCCTGGGTACATTGCTCAGTCTCATCCAGATCGGTATCGATTATGCCAGTGAAGACGCCTCCATCAACCGCGAGATGCAGGCACTGCTGCAAATCAGTCACAACCCCGCCGCCCGCATCGCTTACAACATCGACTCGGAACTGGCGCAGGAGCTCACCGGCGGCTTGCTGCAATCACCGGCAATCACCCGGGCATGGTTGATCGACAACAACGACACGGTGCTGGCGGACGTGCAGCGGCCCCGGGAGGAAAGCAGTTATCGCTTGATCAGCGACTTCCTGTTCGGTGAAAGCCGCCAATTCCAGGACCCGCTGTTTCTCGGCCACATGCCCGACGAATACCTCGGCACCCTGTACCTGGAGGTCGACACCTTCGCCTTTGGCGGCCGCTTTCTCAAGCGTGCCGAAGTCACCCTGCTCAACGGCTTCATCCGCAGCCTGATCCTTACCGGCATCCTTCTGGCGCTGTTCTATTTCATGCTGACCAAGCCGCTGGTGCGGGTGATCAGTGCCCTGGCCAATCGCGACTCGCGCCAACCGGAGCAGTCGAAGCTGTCGTTCCCGCCCGGCCATGAGCACGATGAAATCGGCGTGCTGGTGAAAGTCGCCAATCAGCAGTTCGTCAGCATGGCCACCGAAATCCAGCAACGGCGCAACGCCGAAAACCGCCTGACCGAATACCTCAACGAACTGGAAGACATCGTCTCGGCACGCACCCTTGAGCTCAAGGCCAGCAACACGCGCCTGAGCCAATCCAACCAGGAGCTGGAGGATGCACGCCGGCGTGCTCTGGACATGGCCCAGGCACGCGCAGCCTTTCTGGCCAACATGAGCCATGAAATCCGTACCCCGCTCAATGGCTTGCTGGGGATGATCGCCCTGTCTCTGGACAGCCCGCTCAATGCCGAGCAGCGCCAGCAGCTGTCGATTGCCCACGACTCAGGCAAGGTCCTGGTGGAGTTGCTCAACGATATCCTCGACCTGTCCAAGTTCGACGCCGGTCAACTGGAGCTGGAACGTATCCCGTTCGACCTTGGCGCCCTGGTCGAAGACACCGCCAACCTGCTGTCACAGAACGCCGCGCCGAGCGTCGAGCTGACCTGTCTGATCGACCCGCAGTTTCCCGCCATGGTCCTCGGCGACCCGACCCGCGTACGCCAGATTGTCAGCAACCTGCTGTCCAACGCCCTCAAGTTCACCCGCTTCGGCCGCGTCGATGTGCGCCTGCGCACCTACAGCGGTGGCGTGCGCCTGGATGTCTGCGACACCGGCATCGGCATCCCCCACGAGGCCCAGGTACGGATCTTCCAGCCGTTCATCCAGGCCGGCGCCGGCATTACCCGCCAATACGGCGGGACCGGCCTGGGCCTGGCGCTGACCAACAATCTCTGCGAAGCCATGCACGGACGCCTGAGCATCAGTTCGCAAGCCGGCTTCGGCAGCCAGTTCAGCGCCGAGCTGCCCCTGCCCTGTCACTCCCCGGCCGTCCCTGCAGAGCGTCTGCGCGGCAGCGTCGCCGCCCTGAGCAATGCCGGCAGCGGCCTGGCTGAGCTCTTGCACACTCTGCTACCTGGCTGGGGCCTGGATTACCGGCGCTACGACCACCCTGACGAGCTGCGTGACGCCCACCCTGACCTGCTGATTACCGACGACCTGGACAACCTGTTTGCGCTTCGCCCGCAGATACAGGCGCCGATTCTGCTGGTGACCGCCTACGGCAACTTTCTTCCGGGTGAACAGGCCGTGCATCTGGCGCCCTTGCAGCAGCAGGCCCGGCCACTGGCGCGCAACGCCCTGTACCAGACCCTGCGGCGCACGCTACACGGATCCGACAGCATCAATTCCAACGCACACCAGGGTGCTCTGCACAGCCAACGCCGTGCCCATATCCTGCTGGTCGAGGACAACCCGGTGAACCAGTTGGTGGCCAAGGGCATGCTGGCCAAGCTCGGTTGCGACGTCAGCATCGCCGCGCATGGCGCAGAAGCGCTGGATCAGCTCGAACGCACGCCCTTCGATCTGGTACTGATGGATTGCAACATGCCGGTCATGGACGGCTATGAGGCCAGCCGCAGAATCCGCCAGAGCGGGCACTGGCCGAACCTGCCCATCGTCGCCCTGACCGCCAACGCCATGCCCGAAGAGCGTGAGCGCTGCCGGGCGGCGGGCATGAACGACTACCTGGCCAAGCCCTTCCGTCGCGAGGAACTATTGGGCCTGATCGATCACTGGGTGCCGCTGACGACTAGCTGAGCAGCTTCTCGATCGAAGCGGCCAGCGCTTCGGGCTTGGTGCTCGGCGCATAGCGGGTGACCTTGCCGCTGGCCGGGTCGACGAGGAATTTGGTGAAGTTCCATTTGATCTTTTGCGAACCGAGCAGGCCGGGGGCGCGCTTTTTCAGTTCGACGAACAAGGGATGGGCGCCGTCGCCATTGACTTCGATCTTGCGAAACAGCGGAAAGCTGACACCGAAGTTGGTTTCACAGAACTGGGCGATTTCCCGGGCATCACCCGGCTCCTGCTTGCCGAACTGGTTGCACGGAAAGCCCACCACCACCAGGCCGCGCTCGCGGTAACGCTGCCAGAGCTGCTCAAGGCCCTTGTATTGCGGGGTAAAACCGCACTGGCTGGCGGTATTGACCACCAACAGCACCTTGCCCTGGAAATCACCCAGGACCTTCTGCTCACCGCCCAGGGTGACGCAGGGAATATTCAGCAGCGCGTCGGCCATGACCTTTTCTCCTCTGTTAGCGTGGAACCAGGTCCAGGCAGACCGAGTTGATGCAATAGCGTAGCCCGGTCGGCGGCGGACCGTCGGGGAACACATGCCCCAGATGGGCATCGCAGTGGGCGCAGGTGACTTCGGTGCGGATCATGCCGTGGGAGGTGTCGCGAATCTCGACCATCGCGCTGTCTTCGATCGGCTCGTAGAAGCTCGGCCAGCCGCAACCGGAGTCGAATTTGGCCTTCGAATCGAATAACGGCGCATTGCAGCAGATACAGTGATAGACACCGTCAGTCCTGGTGCTGTTGTACTTGCCGCTGAACGGCCGCTCGGTACCCTTCAGGCGGCAGACGTTGTACTGTTCGGGGTCGAGCATGGCGCGCCATTCTTCCAGGGTTTTCTCTATCTTTTCCATGTGCAGGCCTCGGCAGACTAAAAACCCCGCGCTGCGTCTTTTCCACAACGCGGTCGGCACGTATATTATTGCGCCTCATCAGGCATCAGTCTGGCACCCGCGTTACACGCTTTTCAAACGATTTCACAGCGCAGTGCGCGGCGATCTTTTCTAATCGGGATCACATCATGCAGGTCAGCAAATCGAACAAGCTCGCCAATGTCTGCTATGACATTCGCGGCCCGGTGCTCAAGCACGCCAAACGCCTGGAAGAGGAAGGCCATCGCATCCTCAAGCTGAACATCGGCAACCCGGCGCCATTTGGTTTCGAGGCGCCGGACGAAATCCTCCAGGACGTGATCCGCAATCTGCCGACCGCCCAGGGCTACAGTGACTCCAAAGGCCTGTTCAGCGCGCGTAAAGCGGTCATGCAGTACTGCCAGCAGAAGCAGATCGAAGGTGTCGGCATCGAAGACATCTATCTGGGCAACGGCGTCTCCGAGCTGATCGTGATGTCGATGCAGGCACTGCTCAACAACGGCGACGAAGTGCTGATTCCGGCCCCGGACTACCCGCTGTGGACCGCCGCAGTGAGCCTGGCCGGCGGCAACCCGGTGCACTACCTGTGCGACGAGCAGGCCGACTGGTTCCCCGACCTTGACGACATCAAGGCCAAGATCACCTCCAACACCAAAGCGCTGGTGATCATCAACCCGAACAACCCGACCGGTGCGGTGTACTCGCGCGAATTGCTGCTGGGCATGCTGGAACTGGCGCGCCAGCACAACCTGGTGGTGTTCTCCGACGAGATCTACGACAAGATCCTCTACGACGAAGCCGTGCACATCAGCACCGCATCGCTGGCCCCGGACCTGCTCTGCCTGACCTTCAACGGTTTGTCCAAGTCCTACCGGGTGGCGGGTTTCCGCTCCGGCTGGCTGATCATCTCCGGGCCCAAGCACCACGCCCAGAGCTACATCGAAGGCATCGACATGCTGGCCAACATGCGTCTGTGCGCCAACGTGCCAAGCCAGCATGCCATCCAGACCGCCCTGGGCGGCTACCAGAGCATCAATGACCTGGTCCTGCCACCTGGGCGCCTGCTTGAGCAGCGCAACCGTACCTGGGAGCTGCTCAACGACATTCCCGGTGTCAGCTGCGTCAAGCCTATGGGTGCGCTCTACGCCTTCCCGCGGATCGACCCGAAGGTCTGCCCGATCCATAACGATGAAAAGTTCGTGCTTGACCTGCTACTCTCGGAAAAGCTGCTGATCGTTCAGGGCACCGCCTTCAACTGGCCGTGGCCGGATCACTTCCGCGTGGTGACCCTGCCACGGGTCGACGACCTGGAACAGGCCATCGGCCGTATCGGAAACTTCCTGAAGACCTATCAGCAGTAACCTACAGGCGTTTGCCAAGGCCTGCGTCACTCCCGGCGCAGGCCCTACAGAATTATTTCCCTCTCTGTAAGCCTTGGCGCTCTGGCGTGCGGGATGATGGAATTCGGCTGTAATACAGAGAAGTACACAGTTTGAAATAGTCGCCCGGTTGAATCGCTGGAGCCTGCACCTTATATACCCCGCATACGTGACATTTTTATCCGTCAGGAGAACGTAACAACCATGATGCGCATCTTACTGTTTGTAGCCACCAACCTTGCGGTTGTGCTGATTGCCAGCATTACCCTGAGCCTGTTCGGCTTCAATGGGTTCATGGCGGCAAACGGGGTTGACCTCAAGCTCGACCAGCTGCTGGTTTTCTGCGCCGTGTTCGGCTTTGCCGGTTCGCTGATTTCGCTGTTCATCTCCAAGTGGATGGCGAAAATGAGCACCGGCACGCAGATCATCAGCCAGCCGCGCACCCGCCACGAGCAGTGGCTGCTGCAGACCGTTGAAGAGCTGTCCCGCGAAGCCGGCATCAAGATGCCGGAAGTGGGCATCTTCCCGGCCTACGAGGCCAACGCCTTCGCCACCGGCTGGAACCGCAACGACGCACTGGTTGCGGTAAGCCAGGGCCTGCTGGAGCGTTTCTCGCCTGATGAAGTACGTGCGGTACTGGCCCACGAGATCGGCCACGTCGCCAACGGCGACATGGTTACCCTGGCGCTGGTCCAGGGCGTGGTCAACACCTTCGTGATGTTCTTCGCCCGCATCATCGGCAACTTTGTCGACAAGGTGATTTTCAAGAACGAAGAAGGCCAGGGCATCGCTTACTACATCGCGACCATCGTTGCCGAACTGGTGCTGGGCATCCTGGCCAGCATGATCGTCATGTGGTTCTCGCGCAAACGCGAGTACCGCGCCGACGAAGCCGGTGCGCGCCTGGCCGGTACCAGTGCGATGATCGGCGCCCTGCAGCGCCTGCGTTCGGAACAAGGCGTGCCAGTGCACATGCCTGACACCCTGAACGCCTTCGGCATCAACGGCGGCCTCAAGCAGGGCCTGGCTGGCCTGCTGATGAGCCACCCACCGCTGGAAGACCGCATCGAAGCCCTGCGCCGTCGCGGCTAAGGGACAATGCAAGAAAAAAGGGCGACCTCAGGGTCGCCCTTTTTCATTTCAGCGCGACAGTCGATAGACCCGCTCCAGCAGATGTCTGGCGCCGGCCTGCTGAAACTTCGGACTGTCTTCCAGCACATCGTGCGCTGCCAGCTCAAGCGGGTGCCAGGCGGCGAACAGCGCCTGCACTTCCGCATCGGTAACGGCAAACGGCGGTCCGTCGATTTGCGTCTGATCGTAATCCAGAGTGATCAACAAGCCTTTCGCCGAGACCGGCAATATCGTCTGCAGATGCGCGACATAGCGCTTGCGCATCTGCTCAGGCAAAGCGATGACTGCGGCGCGGTCATACAATGCGCTGCAACCGCTGACATCCTCCGCCGTCAGGGCGAAGAAGTCACCGCAGCGAATCTCGACATCCTCGCAGCGGAAAACCTTGAATACACCGTCCTGCGTCACTTGCGGCTGCAGTTGATGCTCAGTGAAGAAGTCCTCCACAGCCCGCTCCGACAACTCGACGCCCAGCACCTGCAGCCCCTGCCCTGCCAACCAGAGCATGTCCAGGCTCTTGCCGCACAACGGCACAAGCACCCGCGCGCCCGCCGGCACACCCAGCGCCGGCCAGTGCTGCTGGAGGTAGGCGTTGACCCGGGACTGATGAAAGCCGATCTGATTGCTATTCCAGCGTGAATGCCAAAACTCTGCCTGCATGGCTCACCTCGATAATTTCGATCAAATACTGCGAAAACTTATATTAGATTTAGATCAATGTTCTGCCTGAAGATGGTCTCATCTTAAACGTCAGGAACGCCCTTATGCTGCCCAGCCTGTTTATTTCTCACGGCTCTCCCATGCTCGCCCTGGAGCCGGGCGCCAGTGGCCCGGCATTGAAACGCCTGGCCGCAGAGCTGGAGCGACCGAAAGCCATTGTGGTGGTATCAGCGCACTGGGAAAGCCGTGAACTGCTGGTATCCAGCAGCCCTCAGCCAGACACCTGGCATGACTTCGGCGGCTTCCCCGCTGCGCTGTATGCCGTGCAGTACCCGGCTCCGGGCGATCCCGCCCTGGCTCAGCACGTGAGTGAATTGCTCTGCGCCGCCGGTATGCCGGCCCGCCTCGACCCACAGCGGCCCTTTGACCACGGCACCTGGGTGCCACTGTCGCTGATGTACCCCAAAGCGGATATTCCGGTGGTGCAGGTTTCCCTGCCGACCCAGCTCGGCCCGAAACTACAGGAATTGGTAGGCGCTGCACTTGCCAGCTTGCGTGAACAAAACATCCTGTTGATCGGCTCGGGAAGCATCACCCACAACCTCGGCGAACTGGACTGGCGCGCCGGCCCGGAAAGCATCGAACCCTGGGCTTTGGCGTTTCGCAACTGGATGATCGAGAAACTGCAGGCAGATGATACGCCGGCCCTGCATGATTACCGGCACCAGGCGCCATTTGCCGTGCGCAGCCATCCGAGCGATGAGCATCTGTTGCCGTTGTATTTTGCCCGCGGTGCCGGTGAGCAGTTCGGGATCGTCCATCAGGGCTTCACCCTGGGGGCCTTGGGCATGGACATCTACCGGTTCGATTGAGGTTGCTGCAGACAAAAAAAATCCCCGACTCAGTCGGGGATTTTTTTATTGCTCGCGGATCAGTCTTCGCGGTAGCGGCGCAGCTTCAGCTGCTTACCGGCAACACGGGTGTCCTTGAGCTTGGCCAGCAGACGCTCCAGACCCTCTTCCGGCAGCTCGACCAGGCTGAAGCTGTCGCGCACCTGGATGCGGCCGATTGCTTCGCGGGCCAGGCCGCCTTCGTTGAGGATGGCACCGAGCAGGTTCTTGGCAGCGATACCGTCACGCGCACCCAGCGCGGTACGGCAGCGGGCACGACCTTCGCCCAGCGGCATTGGCGCACGACGCTCACGCTCGCCACGCTCTGGACGCTCGCCAGTGCGCTCACGCGGGGTGTAGGTCGGAACCAGCGGCTGCTCTTTCTCGACAGCTTCCAGGGTCAGCGCCTGAGCGTTGGTAGCCTTGCGCAGCAGGGCTGCGGCCAGGGCACGCGGGCTGCAACCGATGTCGGCGGTCAGACGATCGAGCAGATCGCCGTGGGTCGATTCGGCATCAGCAACCAGCGGCGCCAGGCTGTTGGTCAGCTTCTTGATGCGCGCATCGAGAACGGCCTGGGCGTTTGGCAGACGAACTTCGGCAACCTTCTGACCGGTAACACGCTCGATCACCTGCAGCATGCGACGCTCACGCGGGGTAACCAGCAGCAGCGCGCGACCTTCGCGACCGGCACGACCGGTACGGCCGATACGGTGAACATAGGACTCCGGGTCGTACGGCATGTCAACGTTGAACACGTGAGTGATGCGCGGTACGTCCAGACCACGGGCAGCGACGTCGGTAGCGACGACGATGTCCAGACGGCCATCCTTGAGCGAGTCGATGACGCGCTCACGCTGGTTCTGGGCAATGTCACCGTTCAGCGCAGCGGCTTTGTAGCCTTTGGCTTCCAGGGCGCTGGCCAGGTCCAGGGTAGCTTGCTTGGTACGCACGAAGGCGATCAGCGCGTCGAACTCTTCCACTTCCAGCAAACGCAGGACAGCGGAAACCTTCTGGTCGGCGTGGACCATCAGGTGGGCTTGTTCGATCGCGGTTACAGTCTGGGTCTTGCTCTGGATCTTGACGTGCTTCGGGTCACGCAGGTGACGCTCGGCAATGGCGCGGATCGAAGCTGGCAGGGTCGCCGAGAACAGCACGGTCTGACGGCTTTCCGGCATGGCCTTGAAGATCACTTCGAGGTCGTCCATGAAGCCCAGCTTGAGCATTTCGTCGGCTTCGTCGAGCACCAGGTGGTTGACGGTTGCCAGGACTTTCTCGTCGCGACGCAGGTGGTCGCACAGACGGCCAGGGGTAGCGACGACGATTTGCGCGCCGTTGCGGATTGCTTTCAATTGTGGGCCCATCGGGGCACCACCATAAACGGCCACCACGGTAACGCCCGGCATCTGCTTGGCGTAGGTTTCAAAAGCGGTAGCTACTTGCAGCGCCAACTCACGGGTTGGCGCCAGGATCAGGGCTTGCGGCTCGCGCTTGCTCGGGTCGATGCGGTTCAGGATAGGCAGTGCGAAGGCAGCGGTTTTACCGGTACCTGTCTGCGCCTGACCGATCATGTCGTGACCGGCGAGAATAATCGGGATCGATTGCTGCTGAATGGCGGATGGCTCTTCGTAGCCGGTAGCCAATACTGCAGCAACAATGCTCGGATGAAGATCGAGAGCGGCGAAGCCGCCGGTTTCCTGGGTCATGGGTCTGCCTCTAAGTGCATCCGCAAAGACCCATGCTCCAAAGCTGCGCATGCCTTGTAAGACCCGAAGGTCACCCTGGCAGCTTTGTCGGCGGGGATTTGCGAAAACGATTGAAGAAAAATAGGAACGTCAAGGAGAGTCCGCGGGGCGGACGCGCAGCCGAAGCTGGCTTCGGGGAATTGCACTACCTAAACGAGGTCCGGTAAAAGACCGGCGCGTACTATACCTGATTTAGCCAATCACGGGAGATTTTTTTATTCCAACACGCCTGCGCCAGGCCACGTGACGACGGGTCTGGTACAGGCAAGTTGCAGGCGGCTGAATCGTTTTTCTTGCGCCCGCTCTAGCGCGCGGCTCAGGTGGCCGGGCGAATGGCTCCGATCAACGGCTGCAAAGAGTAACCCAGACGCGGCGCCAGCGCCTCTGCCCGGGCATTGAGGCCGTCCATATCCAGTTCCTGGTCAAGGTCGGCCGGCACCATGATGATCACATTGCCCTCCTTGACCGGCAGCTCCCAGTAGTGGCGATGGTACAGACCGCGCAACAACGCCGCGCCCAGCGGCTTGCCGTCATCGCCGGCCCACTGGTTGATCACCAGCCAGCCACCGGGGTTGAGGCGTTTCTGGCAGTCTTCGAGAAAACGCCAGGCCAGATGGGCGACACCCGGACCGTGATCGGTGTACAGGTCGACGAAGATCAGGTCGGCAGGTTCGGCGCTGTCGAGCAACTCCATCGCATCGCCGATGCGGATATACAGACGCGGATCGTCATCCAGCCCCAGGTACTCGATGGCCAGACGCGGCACATCCGGGCGCAGCTCGATGGCTTCGACGTCTTCCAGCGGCAGGAACTTCAGGCAGGCCTGGGTCAGGGTTCCGGCCCCCAGACCGAGGAACAAGGCACTCTCGGGTTCGGCGTGGCACAGCGCCGCAACCAGCATGGCGCGGGTATAGTCATACTCTAGCCAGCTCGGATCGGCAGTGAACACGCAGCTCTGCTCGATGGCCTCGCCGAACTCGAGAAAGCGATAGTCTTCGACTTCCAGCACGCTGATGGTGCCGTATTGGTCCTGCACCTGGGCCAGCACCCGCTCTACCCGTTCCACTGTCATGCTGTCTCCCGGCTTACGCCGCTGCCCCAGGCAAAAACCGCCATTGTCCGTCAATGGCGCCAGTGCAACAAGGCGTGCGGCAACTGTTAACATGGCAGACAGCCCATTTCCGACCTGACCGAGCCCGTGATGAACCAACCCTGGAGTCCCGACAGCTGGCGCGCCTTGCCGATCCAGCAACAACCGACCTACCCCGATGCGGCGCACCTGCTCAAGGTCGAACAGACCCTGGCCAGCTACCCGCCGCTGGTCTTTGCCGGCGAAGCCCGCGAGCTGCGCCGGCAGTTCGCCGAAGTCACCCAGGGCCGGGCATTTCTCCTGCAAGGTGGCGACTGCGCGGAAAGCTTCGCCGAGTTTTCTGCAGCGAAGATTCGCGACACCTTCAAGGTACTGCTGCAGATGGCGATCGTCATGACCTTTGCCGCCGGCTGTCCGGTGGTCAAGGTCGGGCGCATGGCCGGGCAGTTTGCCAAGCCGCGCTCGGCGGGTGACGAAACCATCGGCGGAGTAACCCTGCCGGCTTACCGCGGCGACATCGTCAACGGTATCGGTTTCGACGAAAAGAGCCGGGTACCCGACCCCGAGCGCCTGCTCCAGGCCTATCACCAGTCGACCGCCAGCCTCAATCTGCTGCGCGCATTTGCCCAGGGCGGTTTTGCCGACCTGCACCAGGTGCACAAATGGAACCTGGACTTCATCGCCAACTCGGCGCTGGCGGAAAAATACAGCCAGCTGGCCGACCGCATCGACGAAACCCTGGCCTTCATGCGTGCCTGTGGCATGGACAGCTCGCCGCAATTGCGTGAAACCAGCTTCTTCACCGCCCACGAAGCCTTGCTGCTGAACTACGAAGAAGCCTTCGTGCGCCGCGACAGCCTGACCAACGACTACTACGACTGTTCGGCCCATATGCTCTGGATCGGCGACCGCACCCGTCAGCTCGACGGTGCGCATGTGGAGTTCCTGCGCGGGGTGAACAACCCGATCGGGGTCAAGGTCGGCCCGAGCATGAACACCGAAGAACTGATCCGCCTGATCGACGTGCTCAACCCGGATAACGATCCCGGCCGCCTCAACCTGATCGTGCGCATGGGCGCCAACAAGGTCGGCGAGCACCTGCCTGCGCTGATCCGTAGCGTCGAACGCGAAGGCCGCAAGGTGCTGTGGAGTTCCGACCCGATGCACGGCAACACCATCAAGGCCAGCAGCGGCTACAAGACCCGCGACTTCGCGCAGATCCTCAGCGAGGTCAAACAGTTCTTCCAGGTGCACCAGGCCGAAGGCAGCCATGCCGGCGGTATTCACATCGAAATGACCGGACAGAATGTCACCGAATGCATCGGCGGCGCCCGGCCGATCACTGAAGACGCCCTGTCCGACCGCTACCACACCCACTGTGACCCGCGGATGAACGCCGATCAGTCGCTGGAGCTGGCCTTCCTGATCGCCGAAACCCTCAAGCAAGTCCGCCGCTGACAACGCTGCGGGCCAGCGCCGGGCGCAATCGCGCGGCGCTGGCCCGTGGACAGTTGAGCTGAACCTGGCTCAAGCCGAGCCAGGCAGCCATGCGCCACAGACTGTCAGCCAAGGCCTGCATCCCGGCCTCATCCAGGCCCTGGGCCTGTTCGTGCACGGCATGCACCGCCAGACGATCACTGGCCCGCTCGGCACGCAAATCGACCCGCGCGGCAATCCGCTCGTTGTGCAGGAACGGCAGCACGTAATAGCCGTAGACGCGCTTGTGCGCCGGGGTGTAAATCTCCAGACGGTAGCGAAAATCAAACAAGCGCTCCGTGCGCTCACGCTCCCAGACCAGCGAATCAAAGGGCGACAGCAACGCACTGGCGGCGACCTTGCGCGGCAGCCGCACACTGTCCAGGCAATAGGCCGGTTGCGAGCAGCCCTGCACCGTACAGGCTTGCAACTGCCCCTCTTCGAGCAACTCGGCCAGCCGCGCACGGCTGTCGGCCGGACTCAACCGCCAGTAATCGCGCAGGTCCTTCTCGGTAGCCACGCCCAAGGCAGAAGCTGCCTGTAGCACAAGCCCGCGCTGAGCCCGGGCTTCGTCGAGCAACGGCTGTTGCAACACTGCAGCCGGCAAAACCCGTTCAGGCAAATCGTACAAGCGTTCGAAGCCACGCCGCCCGGCTACTGTTACCAGGCCTGCAGCAAACAGCCACTCCAGCGCATGTTTTTCCGCGCTCCAGTCCCACCAGGGGCCGGCGCGCACTTCGCGAGTCGACAGGCTGCCCGCCCCCAGAGCACCCTGCGCGGTGACGGCAGCAAGTACGCGGGCAATGGTCGGCTGCTGCTCGCGGCCAAACCGCGCCAGTTGTTGATAGATCCCCTGCCCCTGCCGCGCACGGTCCATGCGCCAACGCAACAAGGGATAGAGCTCCAGCGGCAGCAACGAGGCCTCATGCCCCCAGTATTCGAAAAGTTTGCGCTGACGGCTGCGGCCCCAGGCGATCTGGTCGAGCAGCGCTTGTGGATAACTGCCCAGGCGGGAAAACAACGGCAGGTAGTGCGAGCGCACCAGGGCATTGACCGAATCGATCTGCACCACGCCAAGACGCTCGAACACTCGTTGCAGATGGGTAGCAGTCACTGGCGAGCGAGGCGCCCGCGCGGCGAACCCCTGGGCTGACAGTACCAGGCGGCGCGCTTGCAGCATGGAAAAGGATTGAGTGGTGGGCATGCCCGGCTCCTGCAGAACAAGCCCACTTAAGGTAGTAGCGACACCGTCATGGCGCGACTCATTTTTTCAGTGGGTCATCCCAGAATGGCCGCTCCACTTCCTGCAGGACATCGACACGGCTCATGCCGATATCGTGCAGCGCCGCATCACTCAAGCGCGCCAGTTCCATGCGCTGATGGTGCAGTTGCCGCCAGCGCGCCAATTGCCCGATAGCGTTGTGGAGCAGATGGGAGAACCCGCCGTGGTGCGGCTGGGGATACATCAGGTCCAGCGATTTCTGACCTTTCATCGTCTTGCCCTCCGTGTGGGATGACGACAGTGTCAGCGCGGGCCTAAGATCAATCCAACGAATGTTTCTTATGTCATACATCTAGGGGATTGATGCCATGTCCCAGTACCAGAGTATCGACTCAGACGTCCTGCGCACCTTCGTCGCCATCGCCGAGTACGGTGGTTTCACCCGTGCCGGTGAAGTGGTCAACCGTACCCAGTCGGCGGTGAGCATGCAGATGAAACGCCTGGAAGAGGACATCATCCAGCGCCAGCTGTTCGAGCGTGACGGCCGTCAGGTGCGCCTGACCGCCGAAGGCCAGGTTTTGCTCGGCTACGCCAAGCGCATTCTCAAATTGCATGGCGAGGTGTTCAACACTTTGCGCATGCCGCACATGGTCGGCATGGTGCGGATCGGCACCCCGGATGACTATGCCATGCGCTTTCTGCCCGGCATTCTCTCCAGCTTTGCCCAGGCCTACCCGCTGATCCAGGTCGAGGTGCATTGCGAAAGCTCGCGTCAGCTGATGCAACGCCAGGATCTGGACATGACCATCATCACCTGCGAGCCCGGCCATGAAGTCGGCCAGTTGCTGCGCCGCGAGCGCGCCGTCTGGGTGCAGGCCCAGGGGTTCTGCCCACACGAACACAATCCACTGCCGCTGGCCGTGTTCAACACCGATTGCTGCTGCCGGACCTGGGCCTGCAATGCCCTGGATGCGATCGACAAGGAATACCGGATCGCCTACACCAGTGCCAGCACCCCGGCAATCATGGCGGTGGTCAGTGCCGGCCTGGCGGTCACCGCCCAGTTGCAGAGCCTGATCACCAGCGACCTGCGGGTGATCGGTGCGGCCGAAGGCCTGCCCGAATTACCGACCGCCAGCATCATGTTGCTGCGCAATAACAGCAGCCAGTCACAAATGACTGACTGCATGGCCGACTACATCAGCGAAGGCTTCAGATCTTGAAGGCGAGCATTACCGCACAGACCACGAGAAAGCCACAAAACAGCGAACGCAGGACTTTTTCCGGCAAGGCGTGAGCCAGTTTCACGCCCCAACTGATACTCAGCAGGCCACCCGCTGCCAGCGGGATGCCCATGCTCCACTGCACATGCTGGTGAATGCCGTAGGTCAGCAATGTCACTGCGGTACTGGGCGCGGCCAGGGCCAGCGACAGCCCTTGGGCAACCACCTGGGTGGTGCCGAAGACGCTGGTCAGCACTGGCGTGGCCACTACCGCACCGCCAACCCCAAACAACCCGCCAAGCACGCCAGCACCGCCGCCCAGCACCCCGAGCCATGGCCAGGGATGACGCAGTTCACTGCTCGGCTCGGCCTTGCGCATGAACATGCGCGCCAGGTTCCAGGCCGCCAACGCCACCAGAAACACGACAAAGCCAAAACGCATGGACTGCGCATCGATACCCACGGCCCAGATCGAGCCAAGCCAGGCAAAGACAAAACTGGCGGCCGCCAGCGGCACAGCATGCTGCAGCTCGATGCGGTTGCGCTGGTGATAGCGCCACAGCGCCAGCAATACGTTGGGGACCACCATCACCAGGGCGGTGCCCTGCGCCAGTTGCTGGTCAAGACCGAACAGCACACCGAGCGCCGGAATCGCGATCAGCCCGCCGCCAATGCCGAACAGCCCACCGACCGTCCCCAGTGCAGCGCCCAGCGCTATGTACATTGCCCACTCGATCATTGCCGTCTCTCAAGAATTCCAATCGGTGCATGCTACCGAGCCGATGCTAGCGGGGAAACGCATAGCAACGCACAATGGCTTTGCCGATTACGCAAAAGCAGGCCCTGTAAATGAACCCCGACGCCCTCACCGAACAACTCAGTCTGTTTCTGGATGTATTGGAAACCGGTAGCTTTTCCGCCACCGCCCGCCGTCATCCACTGACCCCATCCGCCGTCGCACGGCGCATCGATACCCTGGAAAGTGCTGTCGGCAGCCGTCTGTTCGTGCGCAGCACCCACGCCGTGCGTCCGACGCCGGCAGGCAACGCCTTTGCCGAACGGGCCCGGCGTATTGTCGAAGAACTGCGCCTGGCGCGCGCCGAGGCGGTGTCGTTGAGCAATGCCCCGGAGGGCCTGATCCGCATCGACGCGCCGGCAGCGTTCGGCCGCCGCCATCTGGCTCCGGCCATCGCCGACTTTCTGGTGGCCTACCCCGGGCTCGATGTGCAGCTGCGCCTGATCGACAGCTTTGTCGACCTGCACGGCTCGCACTTGGGCGAAGTCGATCTGGTGCTGCGCGCAGGTCCCTTGGCCGATACCCGTCTGGTGGCCACGCCCTTGGCCTACATGGTGCGTATTGCCTGTGCCAGCCCGGCTTACCTGGCGGCCCGCGGGGTTCCCGCCAGCCCTGCGCAACTGCCCGAGCATGACGGCCTGGACTGGGACGGCCTGGCCCCGCCGTTCGCCTGGCGCTTTGCCGTCGACGGCCAATTGCGCCTGTATCGTCCTACGCGCATGCGCATGAGCGCCAACAATGCCGAGACCCTGTTGTTCGGCGCACTGGCGGGCCTGGGCATCGCCCACTTGCCAACCTGGCTGATCAGCGAATACCTGCTGCGCGGTGAACTGTTGCCGCTGTTCTGCGAAAACGGTCTGCCGGCTGCCGAATCCAGCGGCATTTATGCCTTGCGCCTGGAACATGAAACGAACTCTCGCAGCCGTTTGCTGCTCGAATTCCTCAAGAGCCGCTTCAGCCCCGTGCCGCCCTGGGATCTGGCCCTGCAAAGCGAGCTACGCTGGTAATCAGCGCGCTAATCAACAGCGTGCTAAATTCATACGACTTAACCAATAAAGGATGAGCATGAACGCCAACTCGAAAGCGCCTGCTCCTTGTGACGAACTGCTCCTAGATAACCAGGTGTGCTTCGCCCTGTACTCAACTTCGCTGCTGATGACCAAAGTCTACAAGCCGCTGCTGCAGCAGCTCGGGCTGACTTATCCACAATATCTGGCGATGTTGGTGCTGTGGGAACAGGATGGCCTGACTGTCGGTGAAATCAGTCAGCACCTGCTGACTGATCCGGGTTCTCTCACCCCGTTGCTCAAGCGCCTGGAAGCTGAAGGTCTGCTCAAGCGCACCCGCAGCCGAGAAGACGAACGGGTGGTCCTGGTGCACTTGAGCGAACAGGGTCGCGCCCTGCAACTGCGGGCCAAAGATATCCCCCAGTGCATCCTGGCCGCCAGCGGCGAAAACCTTGAGCGCCTGCAACAGCTGCAGGCCGACCTCCTGGAACTGCGCGCCAACCTGCAAAAAAACCTCTGACGGCTATGCTGTGAGTGACCGTTTGTAGACAGGTCGAAATTTATCTTGCGCGCAAAATAATTGCACGCTAAGTTAATTCCCGCACCCACTCAGCGCCGCGGCGCAATTCACAAGCGAGGCTCAAGATGCAAAAGGTCACTCCTCTGTACATTGCCGAAGCCAAATCCACCGGCGGTCGCGACGGCAGCTCGCGTTCCAGCGATGGCAAACTCGAAGTCAAGCTGAGCACCCCCAAGGAACTGGGTGGCGCGGGTGGTGACGGCACCAACCCTGAGCAAATGTTCGCCGCTGGCTACTCGGCCTGCTTCATCGGCGCCCTGAAGTTCGTTGCCGGCCAGCAGAAAAAAGCGCTGCCTGCCGACAGCTCGATCACCGCCAAAGTCGGCATCGGCCAGATCCCTGGTGGTTTTGGTCTGGATATCGACCTGAACATCGACCTGCCGGGCCTGCAACAAGCCGAGGCGCAAGCGCTGGTAGACGCAGCCCACCAGGTCTGCCCTTACTCCAACGCTACCCGCGGCAACGTTGATGTGCGCCTGCACGTCAGCGTCTGAGGGTAAATTCCAGGCATAAAAAAACCCGGCCAAGGCCGGGTTTTTCATGCGAAACGCCAGTATTACTTGGCGCGGCCCTTGTAGGAGCCACCCTCGCGGGTATCGATCTCGATCATGTCGCCGATTTCGATGAAGTCAGCAACGCTCAGCTCGGTGCCGTTTTTCAGTTTGGCAGGCTTCATGACCTTGCCCGAAGTGTCGCCGCGCGCGGAACCTTCGGTGTAGTCAACCTGACGAACGATGGTGGTCGGCAGTTCAACCGAAACCAGACGGCCTTCGAAGAACACGGCTTCGCAGACGTCGGTCATGCCTTCTTCGATGAACGGCAGAACGGCCTCGATGTCTTCGGCGTTCAGCTCGTACATGGTGTAGTCGGTGGTGTCCATGAAGGTGTAGGTGTCACCGCTGATGAACGACAGGGTCGCTTCTTTGCGATCCAGGATCACGTCGTCCAGCTTGTCGTCAGCCGAGTAAACGGTTTCGGTCTTGTAGCCGGTCAGCAGGTTCTTCAGCTTGGTCTTCATGATCGCGCTGTTACGGCCCGACTTGGTGAATTCAGCTTTCTGAACCAGCCACGGGTCGTTGTCGATCCGCAGTACGGTACCGGGTTTCAGTTCTTTACCAGTTTTCATTGCGAGATATCCGAATTTGGATGGATTTACAAAAATCGAGGCCGCATATCATAGCCAATTTCGGTAAAACTTCACCAGCGCCGTGGCAAGGTCCGGCTGAGCGGCCTGCACGGCGCTCCAGCGGCGGGCGTGCTGATCGAGCTCGCTCCAGTGTTCGAGCACCTGTTGCCAGGCCTGCGCCATGTCGCGATCCATGTTCCAGGCACGCCACAAATCGACCAGCGCCGCCTTGGCCGACGGCGACAGTCCCTCGACATAGTGATCGAGGAACGCTTCAAGTTTTTCCCAGTGGGCGTACTCCTCTTGGACATAGATATGCCAGAGCAACGGGCGCCCTGCCCATTGCGCGCGAACGAACGAGTCTTCACCGCGCACGGCATTGAAGTCGCAGCTCCACAGCAGCTGATCGTAGTCATCCTGGCTGACGAAAGGCAGGATCTGCACGGTCAGCGCGCCACGCCTGGCCAGCTTGCCGGCCTGCAAGTCGCCGTCGCCCAGCCAGGCCTGCACATTGCCCAGAATACGCCCCTCGGGCACCAGCAGATGGTTGTCACGAGTGTCGGCGGCCAGCGCATCGAGCCAGCTGGCCAGGCTCGCGTTCTCGTAGGCGAACAGTGAGATCAGGCGGGCGCCGCTGGCCGGAGTCACGCCCAGGCGTTGAAGAAATGCCTGGCGGGCGGCCGGGTCTTGTTCGAACGCCTCACGCCGCGCCAGCAGTGTGCCTTCTCGCAGCAGACCACCGGTTTTAGCGGTAAAGCCCGGAAAGAAAAACACTTTGCGCAGGCCATTGGGCTGCGGTGAAGGCAAACCATGGCAACCTTCGACCCAGCCTTCAGCGCTGAGGTATTCCAGGTTCAGCCACAATGGCGGACGCGGGCAATCGAGCATTGCCTGCACATACGCCGCTGGCAGCTGACAGGCAAAAGCGCCGATGACCACATCGGCGACTGGCGTTGGCTGCCAGTCTGCCAGCCAATGACAGACTTCCACGCCCTGCTGCCATTGGCGCGGAGCCTGGGCGTCAGCCTCGGGACAGATGCGGGCGAAGGCGCTGAGGTCATCCACCCACAGGCGCACCGCCAGCCCCTGCTCGGCGACCAGTTGCCGGGCCAGACGCCAGGTCACGCCGATATCGCCGTAGTTATCGACGACACAACAGAAGATGTCCCAGTCCGCTTTCATCGCTGGCCCCTTGGAAAAAGCGCCGATTGTCCGGGTAAATCATCGCAGACAAAAGCGTGTCGCGAAAAAAACCCGTTGCACCGTGCGACAATGAACGTCCCTGACCTGGCCAGGAGGCCATCATGCCCCGCCCTGACGAACCGAGCATTACCTTCAAGCCTGTGCAATTGACCCTGTGCATCGCCCTGGGTTTGTGGCTGGGTGCAGTGGCCATTGCCGCAAGCCTGTGGCTGGCCTGGCGCCTGATACCTGAAACAGTCGAACCCTTGAGCCAGGTGGTGAGGCCGCCCGCCGCTACGGCCAGCGCCGCGCCGGAACATCAGAGTCAGATGTTCGAGCAGTACAAACAGATCCTGCACAATCAGGAACTGCAGCAGGCCGAGGAGCAGGCCGAAGGCAGCGTGCGAAATCTGTCCAACCCCAAGTGCCAGTTCTGGTTGCAACAGAACCGCACCGCGCCGACCGAGAAGAGCCGCGCCCTCGTCCTGGAATTCTGTAACTGACGCCATGAACAAAGCCGACCTGCTGCAACGCATCATCGATACCTTGAGCTTCGACCTCGACGTGGCCCAGCGCGCAGCGCAGACCGCTTATGAAGCGGCTACCGCCGAAGAGAACATCGCCGAAAACAAGTACGACACACTGGGACTGGAGGCCTCCTATCTGGCAACCGGGCAAGCCCGGCGCATGGAGGAGATTCGCCAGGCACGGGCGGCGTTCCAGCAACTGGTACTGCGCGATTACGACCCGGCCCGCGGCATTCAAATCAGCAACCTGGTGACCCTGGAAGCCGAGAACGGCAGCTGCCAGCGCCTGTTTCTCGGGCCTGAAGGCGCGGGGTTGAAGATCGGCCAAGGGGAACAGCTGGTGACGGTGATTACCCCGCGCTCGCCGCTGGGCCAGCGTTTGCTGGGTAAAGGGGAAGATGATGAAGTCAGCCTGGACCTGGGTGCCAAGCACCAGAGCTTTGTGGTGATTGAAGTCAGTTGAGTGGCACCGCACTGAAGCGCTGCGCCAAGCCCTGAGCGGCAAACTGCTCGATGATGAAATCGACAAACGCCCGCGTCTTGCCCGGCAGCAGCTTGTGCTCGGCGTAGTACAAAGAAATGTTGCCATCATCCACATACCAGTCCGGCAACACCCGCAGCAGACTTCCCGCCTGCAGGTAAGGCACGGCAAACGGCATGCTCACCAGCGCCACCCCCAGCCCCTGCTGCGCCACCGCACAGGCGGCTTCCGAATCGCTCATGGTCATGCGCAGACGAATGTTCAGCGGTGTCTGTTCTTGCTGGCGATTGGTCAACGGCCAGTTGCGCACCCGTCCGGTTTGCGGTGAACGAATCAGAATGCCGTCCAGCGCCTGCAGATCGGCCGGCTGCTGGATCAGCGGGTGACGTTCAAGAAACGCCGGGGCTGCCACCAGAATCCGGTGCGCCGGAGTCAGTTTGCGGGCGACAACGCCCTGGGGCAGATCAAAACCACCGCCGATCGCCGCGTCGAACCCCTGACCAATCAGGTCGACCTGACGATTATCAAAATGCCAGTCCGGACTGATGGCCGGATAACGTTGCAGGAACTCGGCCAGCAACGGCACGATGTACAAGCGCCCGAAAACGGTGCCCATGCTCACCTTCAAGGTGCCGGCCGGCTGCCCTTCGGCGCTGGCGAGGTTGGCCACGGCATGCTGGATGGTCTGGAAGCTGCTGGCCACTTCGCCGAGAAAACGCTGACCCGCTTCGGTCAGGGTCAATCGCCGGGTGCTGCGCTGAAACAAGCGCACCCCCAGACGCGCCTCCAGCCGGGCAACGTTCTTGCCCACCGCCGCGGGCGTCAGGCTCAGGCGCCGGGCCGCCTCGGCGAAACTGCCGACTTCGGCGCTACGCACAAAGCACTCGATGCTGCTGAAAGTTTCCACAGGCGCGATTCCATACTTCTGGTTTACACAGACTATAGCGATTACCGGCTACTCAGTGGGTAATCCAGCGCCGATACTGAGCCCCATCCAAGGCATCCGGCCTTGTTCTTTCGGGAGCACAGCATGTCGACTCAAACTCGCCTCAACGGCAAAGTGGCTCTGGTCCAGGGCGGATCGCGCGGTATCGGCGCAGCCATCGTCAAACGCCTGGCCGCCGAAGGCGCCAGTGTCGCCTTCACCTACGTCAGCGCCACGGCCCAGGCCCAAGCCCTGCAGGAAAGCATCATCGCCAGCGGCGGCAAGGCCCTGGCCATCCAGGCTGACAGCGCCGATGCCAGTGCCGTGCAGTCCGCGGTGGAAAACACCGTGGCGACGTTCGGCCGGCTGGACATCCTGGTCAACAACGCCGGAGTGCTGGCCGTCGCGCCGCTGCTGGAGTTCGACCTCGACGACTTCGACCGCACCCTGGCCGTTAACGTGCGCAGCGTCTTCGTTGCCACTCAGGCCGCCGCCCGGCATATGGGTCAAGGCGGGCGCATCATCAATATCGGCAGCACCAATGCCGAACGCATGCCGTTTGCCGGTGGTGGCCCCTATGCCATGAGCAAGTCGGCCCTGGTCGGCCTGACCCGTGGCCTGGCCCGGGACCTCGGCCCCCTTGGTATCACCATCAACAACGTCCAGCCAGGCCCGGTGGACACTGATATGAACCCGGCCCATGGCGAGTTCGCCGAAAGCCTGATGGGTTACATGGCTGTCGGTCGTTACGGCGAAGTCGAGGAAATCGCCGGTTTCGTTGCCTACCTGGCCAGCCCCGAGGCGGCCTACATCACCGGTGCCAGCCTGACCATCGATGGTGGCTTCGCTGCCTGATGCCTTCAGGCCCTGCCCCGGTCCGCCAGGCTGCGTTCGATCCTGTCGAGCACAGCCCAGGCAGCCGGGGGAGGCTGTTTCAGGTGTATGCAACGATCTGTTTTCATGATGGCCAGGATGAAAACGATACATTGGCGTCATACCCGCGCATTACCGATACTGTCACACCTTTACTGCCACTGATCGAGACGGTCCATGACCACCTCTGCTACCCCACTGAGCCGCGGCCTGATCCTGCTGATGGCCACCGCCACTGGCCTTGCCGTCGCCAGCAACTACTACGCGCAACCGCTGCTGCACAGCATCGCCGAGCATTTCGGCCTGACCACCGCCAGCGCCGGGGCCATCGTCATTGCCGCGCAGCTGAGCTATGGCGCTGGGCTGTTGCTGCTGGCACCGCTGGGTGACCTGTTCGAACAGCGCCGGCTGATCGTCAGCATGATCGGCATCAGCACCCTGGGCCTGTTGATAAGTGCCTTTTCGCCAAGCCTGGTCTGGCTGTTGCTGGGTACCACACTGACCGGACTGTTCTCGGTAGTGGCCCAGATACTGGTGCCGATGGCCGCGGGCCTGAGTGATCCAGGCCAGCGCGGGCGGGTGGTCGGGACACTGATGAGCGGGCTGCTGCTGGGTATCCTGCTGGCCCGCACAGCCGCCGGTTTCATGGCCGAGCTGGGTGGCTGGCGCAGCATCTACCTGCTCGCTGCGGGGCTGATGGCGGTCTGCGCCATTGCCCTGGCGCGCGCCCTGCCGGAACGCCACCAGCACGCCGGGCTCAGCTATCCGGCCTTGATCGGTTCGGTGTTTCGCCTGTTTGTCGATGAACCGGTATTGCGCCTGCGCTCATTGCTCGGCTTGCTGGCCTTCAGCCTGTTTGCGCTGTTCTGGACCCCGCTGGCGTTTCTCCTGGCGGCCGAGCCCTACCACTATTCAGACGCCGTGATCGGCCTGTTCGGCCTGGCTGGCGCCGCTGGCGCGCTGTCGGCCAACTGGGCCGGCCGCCTGGCCGACCGCGGCAAGGGTCCGCTGGGTACCACGGTCGGCTTGCTGGCCCTGCTGCTGTCCTGGATACCCTTGGGGTTTGCACAAACCTCGCTGGTGGCGCTGTTGGTCGGCGTGCTGCTGCTGGATCTGGCCGTGCAGTTGGTACATGTGAGCAACCAGAATGCGGTGATTGCCTTGCGCCCGGAAGCGCGCAACCGCCTCAACGCTGGCTACATCACCTGCTACTTCATCGGTGGCGCGCTAGGCTCGCTGCTCGGCACCCAGCTGTTCCAGACCTACGGCTGGCACGGCATCGTTCTCGCCGGCCTGACGATCGGCAGCCTGGCCTTGCTGGTCTGGGCCCTGGCCGAACGTCAGCGCAGCCTGCGGGCGCGCACGGCCTAGCGTCGCACGAACGCTTCATCGACCCTGGCCAGGTGCTCTTCGCGCAAGGTGCCGGCGTAGTAATGCAGTTTGATCCAGGCCAGCAGATAGTCGTAGCGGGCCTGGGCCAGATCACGGCGGGTGGTCGCAAGCTGTTGCTCGGCATTGAGCACATCCAGATTGACCCGTTCGCCACCCAGCACGCTCTGACGGGTCGATACCACCAGGGCCCGGGCTGACGTCAGCGCCCGTTCATAGGCACGCAGACGGCTGACACCTGACTGGCAGGCGTTGTACTGCCGCCGCAGCTCGATCAAGGTGCTGCGGGTATTGCCATCGAGCTCATACTCGGCCTGCTCCAGGTTGCGACTGGCCTGGCGGGTCGACGCCGACACGCCACCACCGGCGAACAATGGCAGGCTGACTTCCAGGCCGATGGTGTTGGTGGTGTAGCGCTGGTTATAGGTGTTGCCACTGTCCGACTCCATGCGCCGCGAGGTGGCGTAGGCCGTTACTTTGGGGAAATGCCCTGCTCGATTGCGTTCGACCTCGTACTGAGCCACTTCCAGGGCCTGACGCTGGGAAGCCAGGTGCGGATTGTTGACCAGGGCCAGTTCATGCCAGGCCTGGTAGCTTCCCGGCTGCAAAGTCAGCAACGCGAAACCGTCATTGAGCGGTGCCAGCTCATCGATCCGCGCCGACGGCTCACCGATCAGCGCGCCCAGTTCGCGCAGGGCCGCATCCTGATCGTTGCGCGCCTGGATTTCCTCGGCATCGGCAAGTTCATAGCGGGCCTGGGCTTCGAGGATATCGGTGCGAGTCCCCTCCCCTTGCTGGAACAGTTGCTGGTTCTGCTGGAACTGTTGCTGGTAGGCCTGCTTGCTGGCGACACTGATGCCGATCTGGTCTTCGGCGAACAGCGCCTGTGTATAACTGGTCATCACCCGCACCAGCAGCTCCTGGCTCTTGTCGCGGAACGCCTCGTCGGCAAACAGTGCCTGGGCCACGCCCTTGCGGTAACTGGCGTAGGCTTCGTAGTCGAGCAGTGGCTGCTGCAGGATGAAGCTGGAGCCATAGCTGTCGTAATGGCGGTCCTCAGTTTCACGCCGCGAGTCGCCCAGATAGCTGGCCTTCGAATCGTTGCGGCCTTTGTTGTAGTTGTACGACAGGTTGGGCAGCAGCCCCGCGCGACCGATAGCACGGTATTCCTGCCCCGAGTCGCGAGCTTTAAGCGCACCGAGGAACACTGGATCCTTGCGCAGGGCCAGCTCATAGACCTGAAACGGTCCGATCGCCTGTGCAGCAGCGGCCTGTACAGCGCCCGCAGTTGTCAGGGCGAACGCCGCCAACAGCCCGGTCATCAAGCTTTTCATTCGCGGGCTTCCTATTGTTCGGTCAAGGCGGTGCCTGCCCGGTCGAGCAGGGGTTTGAACAGGTAGTTGAGCAGCGAGCGCTCCCCCGTGCGCACGAACAGTTCCGCCGGCATGCCCGGCCGGATCACCAGGCCGTTGAGGCGTGCCAGGGCCTGCTCGCTGACCGTACTGCGCAACACGTAGTAGGGCTGGCCGGTCTTGTCGTCGAGCAGCTGGTCGGCGGAAATCAACGCGACTTCACCGGCCACCCGCGGCGTACTGCTCTGGTTGAAGGCGGTGAAGAGGATATCCACAGGCAACTGCACCGCGACTTTATCCACAAGGTTGACCGGCAGCCGGCCCTCCACTTCCAGCGCTGTGCCTTGGGGCACCACTTCCAGCAGCGTATCGCCGGCACGCACCACCGCGCCTTCGGTGTGCACCCCGAGGTTGACGGCAATACCGTCGGCCGGGGCGAGGATTTCACTGTGCTGCAGGTCAAAGCCGGCGGAGGTCAGTTGCTGCTCCAGGGTGACGCTCTTGAGCTGGGCTTCGGCCAGCTGGCTGCGCACTTCTTTCTGGTATTCCTCACGGCGCTGCTGCAGGTTCAGGCGCGATTCGACAATGTCCTGCTCCAACCGCGCGCTATCGCCACTGTTCTGCGCCAGGTCGCGCTGCACCTGCGACAACTGGCGCTGGTAGTCCAGCAGGCGGTTGCGCGGGATGTAGCCCTCGCTGGCCAAGGGTTTGAGGTTGGCCAGTTGCTCACGCAGGGAATCGGCCTGGGCCTGCAGGTCGCCCCTGGCCCTGCGCATGCCGGCGAGTTGGGCCACGGCCCCGTCGATGCTGGCGGTCAGCCCGGCCTGCTCTCGCGCCTGAGCCTCGCGGCGGCTGCTGAACAGTTGCCGCTGGCTTTCCAGCACCAGGCTCAATTGCGGATCGGGATCGGCACTCAACTGCGCGGGAAACTCGATGTCCTTGCGGTTATCGCGCTCACTCTGCCAGCGCGCCAGGCTGGCCCAGGCCAGCCGGTACTGAGCCTGCAGCGACTGCACATCGGCCTGGACCCGGGTCTGGTCGAGGCGGAATAACGGCTGTCCCTGTCTGACGCTCTGCCCTTCTCTGACCAGGATACGGCTGACCACTCCACCGGTCAGCGATTGCACCGCCTTGCGCTTGCCCGAAACCACCACCGTGCCTTGTACGGCAATGCCCTGGTCCAGCGGCGCCAGTGTGGCCCAGGCAACAAAGCCGCCGAAGCCGACCAGCGTCAGCAGCCAGCCCAGTCGAACGTAGAAGCGTGCGTCACGACTTGTGCCGAGCGTCTCGCCGCTGACCTGACTCATACACCACCTCCTGCGCCGATTGCCGTGGCCGCGGGGGCCTGGCGCTGGGCCTGCTCCTGCGCGCGGTTCAGCGCCTGCATCACTTCCTGGGCCGGGCCGAAGGCCTGCAGCCGCCCCTCACTGAGCACCAGCAACTTGTCGGCCTGGGCCAGGGCGGCGCTGCGATGGGTCACCAGTACCACGGTGCGGCCCTGGGCTTTCATTTGCGCAATGGCCGCGGCCAGGGCGGCTTCCCCGCTGCTGTCGAGGTTGGAGTTCGGCTCATCGAGGACAATCAGGCTCGGACCACCGTAAAGTGCGCGCGCCAGGGCGATACGTTGCTTCTGGCCGCCCGACAGGTCGCCGCCCTCTTCACCGAGCCGGGTGTCGTAGCCTTGCGGCAAACGCAGGATCAGTTCGTGCACACCAGCCTGGCGCGCGGCCTCGACCACCTTGTGGCCTTCCAGCTCGGTGAACCGGGCGATATTCTCGGCAATGCTGCCGCGCAGCAATTCGATGTTCTGTGGCAAGTAGCCAATGTGCGGGCCAAGCGCCTCGCGATCCCAGCGGTGCAGGTCGGCGCCATCCAGGCGCACAGTACCGGCCAGCGTTGGCCAGATGCCGACCAGCACCTTGGCCAGGGTCGACTTGCCGGAACCGGAAGTGCCCAGCACCCCCAGCACCTCACCGGCCGCCAGATTGAAACTGATCTGCTGCAAGGTCGCGACCCGCTTGCCCGGCGGACCGGCGCTGACCTGCTCGAAACTCAGGCGCCCGGTCGGCACCGGCAGCGCCATCGGCGCCGGCGGCTCGGGAAACTCCCGCAGCAGACCATCAAGGCGCTGATAAGCCATTTGCGCCCCGCTCCACTGCTTCCACACCGCAATCAACTGGTCGATGGGGCTCAGCACCCGGCCCATGAGGATGGAGCCGGCGATCATCATCCCCGGGGTCATCTGCCCCTCGATCACCAGCAAGGCTCCCAGGCCGAGCACCAGCGATTGCAGGCACAGGCGCAACGACTTGCTGATCGCGGTGATCACCGCCGAGGTGTCACTGGCCTGGTTTTGCAGCGCGAGGAAACGCCGGTGCAAGGCGAACCAGCGATTGCGCAAGGTACTCAGCATGCCCATGGCCTGGATGCTCTGGGCGTTATGCAGGTGACTGTCGGCCAGGTGAGTGGATTGCTGTTGAAGGCCACTGGCCTGAACCAGCGGTTTGTGGGTCAGGCGCTCGTTGAGCACGGCCAGGACGATCAGCAACAGCGCTCCCGCACAGGCCATGACTCCGAGCCAGACGTTGAAGAGAAAAATCACCACCAGATAGATGGGAAACCAGGGCGCATCGAAAAAGGCGAACAGTGCCGGGCCGGTGACAAATTGCCTCACCTGGGTCAGGTCATTGAGGGATTGCGCGGCCTGACCATCTGCTTGCCGCAAGTTGCGTGCAAAGGCCGCGCGATACACTTTCAGGTTGAACCCTTGCTCCAACTGATTGCCAACGCGGATAACAATGAAACTTCGGATGGCTTCCAGCACACCGATAAATATGAAAAAGCCGACGACCATCAGCGTAAGCATCCACAAGGTCGTTTCGTTTTGCGATGACAGCACCCGATCATAGACTTGCAACATATAAATCGAGGGTACCAGCATGAGGATATTGATCAGTGCGGTGAAACAACCAACACTGATCAATATTGACTTGTAGCGAGCCAGCGCCCTCCATAACGGGGCACTGGCCTTAGTATTCGACCTGTTCATTGTCCGCCTTTCTATCCCTGAAAAATCGGCACTTACTTACACCTTCTTATTCTTTACTCTTACGCTCCAGCAACAGCGTTTTCCCTGCAGGCGTTGTCCATTTGTACAGGCCAGGCTTGTAACGGTTGAAGTGCACCAGCGCGCTGCCATCAGCGCCCATCAGCGCAAGGGTATCCGGGGTCACCAACCAGCCGCTGGCGGGCTGACCGATCAGCTGCTGCAGGCATTGAAGATCGCCCTCCAGGAGTGTTTCCGGCGCGCGCAGCTGCAACTGGCAAGCCGCAGCCTTTTCATGTTCAGCATAAAGCTCCCAGTCACCGGCCAATTGCGCGGGATTGGGCAGTAACAGGCTGCTTGCCATACCGACCTCCGTAATCAACATCATTGATACCGCGCCGAGCGCGACCATGGGTTTGCGTAGCATCGTCCACCTGCCTTGCTCAGGGCCAAAGAGCAGCGCCGAAGCGCTGCTCCCCAAGGGTTGGCAATCAGACCACGATATCCGTGGCAACAGCCTGACCGACGGTGGTCACCAGGAAATCAGACAGACTGTTACCGGTGAAGTCGATGGACAGGCTGCCCAGATTGCTGGCCTGATCGAAGCTCAGCACCGCTTCGCCAGCATGCCCGGTGAAGGCATCGACGAACTGCAGCGGCAGCTTGTTGACCGCGAAGGCGGAGATCGCCGACAGGTCGATCTTGTCCTGACCACTGACAAAATCCATGATCCGGTCAGGCGCGCCCGGGGCCGAATCGCTGCTGGCAGCGAAGACGAAGGTGTCGGAACCGGCACCACCCCAGAGCTGGTCGCCACCACCGGCGCCGTAGATGATGTCGTTGCCGGCACCGCCCTTGAGCGCGTTGGCCAGCGCATTGCCGATCAGCAGGTCGTTGCCCGAACCGCCGATGGCATTCTCCACGGCGACACCCTTGGCAATGGAAATATTGCCGATCATGCCGCCAACGTCGGAGAACGATGCTTCATTGAGGTTGATCTTCTGGTTCTGGGTAAAACCGGAGAAGTCCAGGGTGTCGTTGCCGCCACCGTCCCACACGGCAAAAACGACTTTCGACGAAGCCGAAGTGGCCGAGTAAAAATCGCGATCGGCGGTGGCGTTGAAGCCATATACGGTATCAGTGGAGCGGGTGGCAGTGTTGGCGCCGTAGAGCTTCTGGATGGCGGCGATATCGTCCATCAGCGGTGCCGAAGCGTAAACCTGCACACCGCCCTTGGTGAAGTTCTGGCTGGTGTTGCTCTCGCTCCAGTAGCTCATGACGCTGTAGCCACGGGTATCCTGGCCGTAGGAGGCATCGGCGTAGGTCGGGTAGCCTTCCCCGGCGTTGTAGTCGCCCGGGTGAGACAGGCCCAGCACGTGGCCGATTTCATGGGTCAGGGTCTGACGCCCGTAGTTGCCGTTTTCCGGATTGATGTTGGCCTGGTACTGGTTGTTGATCAGGTACCAGGATTCGCCCTTGTGCGAGCCGGGACTGTGAAACGGCAGGTAGGCAAACGCCGCGCCACCGGTACTGCCATCGCTGTAGTTGCCGAAGGTCATGTGACCGTCGCCACCTGAGGCCGATTCCTTGAAGGTCACTTTCGCCACATCTGCCCAGGACTGCATGGACAGCTTGGCCTGTGCCTTCTGCTGCGCCGAGAAGGCGCTGAACGCGCCCAGGCCCTGACCGTAGAAATCGGACGGGGCCTTGGTCAGAAAGGTATAGGTCAGGTTGATGGTGCCGTCCTTGTTCAGGTCATTCCAGGCGGCGCCATCGCGCAGCAACTGGGTAGCGGCCTGATCGACCGAGAACGAAGGTTTGCCATTGACTGTCGCACTGCCGCCGCGATCATACTGATGGCCGAAGCTATTGATCAGCCCGAACGCCGTACTTACACCATGGGGTTGCAATACGGAGCCGGCAGAAACAATAGCGCTTTCTTTGACTTTCGACATACAGACACTTCCTTGTTTACAAAAAAGCAGTTGTTGTCCGACAGGACGCTCCCGCGGCGAGATCGTCCTATCACTCGCCTTTTATGAGGCGGAGAAAAACTGACACACTCGCAAATGAACTGTCCAGCTTTTTTGACGTCATTTTTTCTATATCGTTATTTAACTAACGACCATCTCGCGAAGAAGCCCGATTTAATGGGGCCGCATCAATTTGCGCAAATTGCGATATATCGCCCACGACAAAATCCGGGGCATAAAACGAAAACCGGCCAGGCAGTTTTAGTTGCAAAGTCGAACTTTTATTATAAGAACGCGACAACCCGTTATATTGATTTCGATCTGATCCGCAAAAAAATTACATAGCTGTGAGCCTGACCCAGGCGACCCTCCGTCGCCTGCCAATTGACTTGTTGCGGTCCCGGGTCTTGAGTAGGGATTGCTCAACAGCCCCTTCTATTTGGATGCCACGATGACAAGACTCACGGTTCAGTCCGGCGATTTCTTGCAAGGTGAAGGCGAGTACCGCAATGGATCGCTCACACTCAAGACCTGCCGCAGCCCTTCCCCGGGGGAAAAAATCGCCCTTACCCGCATCAGTGAACTGATCGTCGCCAATCAGGAGTCCAACCGCAGCCTGGGCAGCACCTTGGGCTGGGGCATGGCCGGGGCCCTGGTAGCCGGGCCGGTCGGCCTGATTGCCGGCCTGTGGCTGGGTGGCAAGGAGGAAGAAATCACTTTCCTGGCCACCTTCAAGGATGGCCGCAAGCTGATGGCGATCACCGACAAAAAGACCTGGTCGAAGCTCAACGGCCACTGGCGCCGCCATACCCAACCGGCCGCCAATCGCTGAATCGACCTCGGCTGGTTCGTTCTATCGTTTGCCACCCTGCATGAAACAGGGGCACCGGGATCCGGTCGCCCCTGCTAAGATGCGCGCCCGTCTGCCCGGCGCAATGCCGGCAGGCCTTCTGCAATTCATTGGACTTACGCCCCTCCGGACCGCGACCGAACCCTGACGACGCGTCTGCTGCATGCCCCAAGGAGCTTTTTGCATGACCCTGCCCCGCCCTCGCCTGCCGTTGAGCCTGCTCGGCTTGAGCCTGGCCCTGCCCGCTTGCCACAGCCTGGCCGAGGACAGCATCACCCTGGCACCGGTAAAGGTGTCCGAAACCTATAGCGAGGGCTATCAGGTACAGGAGGCGTCGGTAGCCGGTTTTGCCCCGGCACCACTGCTCGATACGCCAGCGTCGGTGGCGGTGTTCAGCGAGCAACTGCTGGCCGATCGACAGGTGCGCAAGCTCAGCGAAGTATTGCAAAGCGATGCCTCGGTGGGCGAAAGCTATGCGCCGATCGGCTACTACGAAAACTTCAACGTGCGCGGTTTCGAGCTCAATGCCGCCAGCAGCTACAAGATCAACGGCCAGACCATTGCCGGCGAGCAAAATGTGGCGCTGGAGAACAAACAGCAGGTCGAATTGCTCAAGGGTCTGTCCGGGTTGCAGAGCGGCGTTGCCGAACCCGGTGGGCTGATCAACTACGTCACCAAACGCCCGGAGGATGTGCGCTCGGTGACGGTATCGAGCAACGAGCAGGGTGAACGCTACATCGCCACCGACCTTGGCGGCTGGTTCGGCAGCGAGCGCCAGTTCGGTTTGCGCGCCAACCTCGCCCATGAAGATATCCGTTCCTACGTTGACCACGCCGACGGCAAGCGCGATTTCGCCGCCCTGGCGTTCGACTGGCAGATCAACCCCGATGCCGTGTTGCAACTGGATGCTGAATACCAGCAACGCGAACAGCGTTCGGTGCCGGGGTATCAACTGCTGGGCGGCACCCGCCTGCCCCACGACATCGACCCGCACGACCGCCTGGCCTATCAGCAATGGGCCAATCCGGTCACCATCGACTCCCTGAACCTGGGCGGGCGCTTCGAATACCGCTTCAGCGATAACTGGACCGGCAGTGTCAGTGCTTCGCGCAGCAAGGTGGTGATCGACGATTACAGCTCGTTTGCCTTCGGATCGGACTTAGACGCCTACTTCAGTGATACAGGTGACTACAACATTTATGACTACCGCAGCCCTGACGACACCCGCCGTACCGACGAAGCCCAGGCGGCGCTCAATGGTCGCTTCAATGCGATGGGCCTGAGTCACGAGCTGACTGTCGGCACCAGCGCCCAACGCCGCACACTTGATCAACGTCCGTATTTCATGGAGGGAATCGGCAGCGGCAACATCTACCAGCAAACGCCAGCATGGTCGCCCTCCGACAAATCCATTGGCTCCAGCACCCGTCGCCTGGACAGTCGTCAGTACGGCCTGTTTGCCAGTGACCGGATCAGTTTCAACGAGCAGTGGCAGACGGTGCTGGGCGCACGCCTGGTGCGCCTGGACGAAAAGACCTTCGACGAGAATGGCAACCCCGGACGTCATACCCGCGACTATCAACTGCTGCCCAACGCCGCCCTGATCTACAAGCCGCGTGCGGACATCTCCCTGTACACCAGCTACAGCAAGGGCATCTCCTCCGGTGGCACCGCACCGTGGTTCGCCAGCAACAGCGCCGAAATCCTCGCCCCGACGCTGTCGCACCAACTGGAAGTCGGCATCAAGCGCGACTGGCAGCGCCTGAGCCTGAGTGCAGCGTTGTTCCAGCTGCGCCAGGCCTACCAGTATTCCCGGCCGGACGGCGCCGGTAACTTCACCTACGTGCAGCAAGGCCAGCAGAAGAACATCGGCCTGGAGCTGGGCGCCAGCGGCTGGTTGACCGAACGTCTGCAGATCAATGCCAGCGCTGCGGCCATCCGTGCCCGGGTGAAGAACAGCGGCACCGCCGATTATGAAGATCATCAGGCACTCAACGTGCCGAACTTTCGGGCTGCGCTGCAGGCCGATTACAGCCTGCCGATCCCCGGCCTGGCGCTGCTTGGCGGGGCACGCTACAGCGCCAGCAAGTACGCCAATCAGGCGGGGACGGTGGAGGTCGGCAGCTATGCGGTGTTCGATGTGGGCAGCCGTTACAGCACCAGGATTGCCGGCTACGACACGACGCTGCGGCTGATGGTCGATAACGTCTTCGACAAGCGCTACTGGCGGGATGCCGGGGAGTACCTGGGCGATGGCTATCTGTTCCAGGGCGCGCCGAGGACTGCGCGGGTGTCGGCTTCTGTGAGTTTCTGAACACCACTCTGTGGGAGCCGGCCTTGCCGGCGATGAGATCGCCGCAGTGTCAGGTGTTGCGCGGCGCCTGCATCGCTGGCAAGGCCAGCTCCCACAATGAGCTCCAACGCCCGGCCTGGAAATGCAAAAAGCCCCCGACTTTTTCAAGTCGGGGGCTTTTCTAAATGTGGCGGTGAAGAAGGGATTCGAACCCTTGATACAGTTTCCTGTATACACACTTTCCAGGCGTGCTCCTTCAGCCACTCGGACACTTCACCGTTTCTCTTCAAGCTGTTCAGCCTGTCGAGGCGCGCTAATGTAGTCGAAACAGGTTCTGATGGCAAAGGTTTTTTTCAGAATTTTCATGCGCTTAAGCCAGTCCGTGAAAAAACCGCAGCACACAGGGCAAAGTCGCCAATCTCTGGAGTGCTTCGGCAGCCCCTGACCCGCCACCCCCAACCTGCACGGAAAAGCCGCCCGAGGCTGACCGCCCAGTCAGTCACAGCGCTTTACCTCACTGCCCAGCCTGAGTAACGTCTGCTCCACTCTCCCTTTAGGAACTGTGTCATGAGTGAGCTGATTACCTACCACCTCGAAGACGGCATCGCGACCCTGACCCTGAACAACGGCAAGGTCAACGCCATCTCGCCAGACGTCATTGCCGCGTTCAATGCTGCCCTGGATCAGGCGGTGACGGATCGTGCCGTAGTCATAGTCACCGGCCAGCCGGGCATTCTCTCCGGCGGCTACGACCTCAAGGTAATGACCGCCGGCCCGAAGGAAGCGGTCAGCCTGGTCACCGCCGGCTCCACCCTGGCCCGGCGCATGCTGGCGCACCCGTTCCCGATCATTGTCGCCTGCCCGGGTCATGCCGTGGCCAAGGGTGCCTTCCTGCTGCTGTCGGCCGACTATCGCATCGGCGTCGAAGGCCCTTTCAGCATCGGCCTGAACGAAGTGCAGATCGGCATGACCATGCACCACGCCGGTATCGAACTGGCCCGTGACCGCCTGCGCCGCTCGGCCTTCCACCGCTCGGTGATCAACGCCGAAATGTTCGACCCGGTCAGCGCCGTGGATGCCGGTTTCCTCGACAAGGTTGTACCGGTCGAACAACTGCAGGAAACAGCATTGGCCGCTGCGCGTCAGTTGAAGAAGATCAACATGAACGCGCACAAACACACCAAGCTCAAGGTGCGCAAGGCGCTGCTCGACGCCCTCGACGACGCGATCATCCGCGATCAGGAACACCTGGCCTGACCCCTACCAAGGCCTGATTGCGTTTGCTTACACAATCAGGCCGCTACGACCGCATTGAGCGTTTGCCCGCGCAAGTGCACACCCGTACACTGCGCCGCGTTTGCCTATGTGAGTCGTATGATGCTTTTTCTTACACGCATGTTCCTGTTGGGACTGCATTTTGTTCTGATCGGTATTGTTGGTGTATTGATCGGCCTGTGTCGGCCCTTCAACCCGGATAACAGCCGCATTTATGCCCGCCTGTACGGACTTCCCGCCACCTGGCTGATGCGCCTGGAGGTCAAGGCCGAGGTCGGTCCGCTGTTCGATCAGCCGCCTGGCTGCGTGATCATTGCCAACCACCAGTCCAACCATGACCTGTTTGTCCTGGGGCACGTGGTCCCACCACGCACTGTATGCATCGGCAAAAAAAGCCTGAAATGGATACCGCTGTTCGGCCAGCTGTTCTGGCTGGGCGGCAATGTGCTGATTGACCGTGGCAACTCCTACCATGCTCGCCGTGCCATGCAGACCACCACGCGCACCTTGCGTGAAGACGACACATCGATCTGGGTGTTCCCCGAAGGCACACGCAACGCCGCAGAGCAGTTGGCGCCCTTCAAGAAAGGCGCCTTCCACATGGCGATCGAAGCCGGTGTACCGATCGTGCCAGTGTGTGTCAGCCGTTATACCCAGCGCCTGCGCCTGAACAGCTGGCGCCGCAGCAAGGTGATCATCCGCTCCCTGCCGCCGATTGCAACCAGCGGCCTGACCCAGCAGGACGTTCCGGCCCTGGCCGAACAATGCCGGATACAGATGCAGCGCTGCATCGACCTGATGGAAACCGAACTGCAACAGGCCTGAACGGTTGCTCAATTCTGTGTGGCAGACCAAGCTACTGGCACGGTCATCAGAAGAAGCGAATCACCATGGGACGAGTCGTTGCGGCGGCGGTGTACAGCGCCGGCAGAAAAGTCACCAACATCAGTATCGATGAAGGCAGCCAGTGGGCCAGTAAACCCGGGCACTTCGTCTGGATCGGCCTGGAAGAGCCCAATGCCCAGGAGCTGGCCAACCTGCAAAGCCAGTTCAATCTGCATGAACTGGCCATTGAAGATGCCCTGGAAAAACACAGCCGGCCGAAGCTGGAAACCTTTGGCGACGCGCTGTTCATCGTGACTTACTCGCCGGTGCGCCACGAGGGCAAACTGGAGTTCATCGAAACCCACATCTTCGCCGGCAACGGCTACCTCATCACCTGCCGCAACGGCCACTCCAAGTCCTACGCCCTGGTCCGCCAACGCTGCGAAGCACGGCCCTTGCTGCTGGAACATGGTGAGGACTTCGTGCTCTACGCCCTGCTCGACTTCGTCACCGAAAACTATCAACCCATCGGCGAAGCCATCCACGGCGAGATCGAAGAACTGGAACAAAGCGTACTGAGCAACTCGCTCCAGGAAGACGACATCCGCCGCCTGCACAGCCTGCGCCGCGACATTCTGCGCCTGCGCCGCTACGTTGCGCCGATGGTCGAGGTCAGCGAAGAACTGCAGCGTCTGACCTTCCCCTTTATCGACAAGAACATGCGTCCGTACTTTCGCGATGTGCAGATTCACGTGACCCGGCAGATGGAAGACCTCGCCGGGATCCGTGACATCGCCAGCCAGACCATCGAAATCGGCATGTTGCTGGAGTCATCGCGCCAGAGCATCGTGCAACGCAAGTTCGCCGCCTGGGCGGCGATCCTGGCGTTTCCCACCGCAGTGGCGGGCATCTACGGGATGAACTTTCAGAACATGCCGGAGTTGAGCTGGCATTACGGCTACTTCGCCGTGCTCGGCGGCATCGCCGTGGGCTGCACGGCGCTGTATGCCAGCTTCAAACGCTCGGGCTGGCTATAAGCCGCAACCTCAGGTCGGGGTGCCCTGGGGTTTGTGTGCGACGAAACGCATCATCCATTCGGCAACCGTGCTGCCCTGGTGCTCATGCGCCAGGCTGTCGATGCCTTTGCGGTAGACCTCTTGACCCAGCTTGTCCTGGCGCAGTTCAAGCAGCGCTCGCGAATAGTCGTGGATAAACTCCGGGTGCCCCTGGAAGCACAGCACCTGATCACCAATGTGGTAAGCGGCGTTCGGACAGAAATCGCTTGAAGCAATCACCGTGGCGTTTTCCGGCAGGCGGGTGACCTGGTCCTGGTGGCTGATCAACAGGGTCAGCTCCTCGACCTGCGGGCTCATCCACGGTGCCTTGGCATTCATTACATAGCGATGGGTACCCACCCCCCAGCCCTGGCTGGCACGCTCGCTCTTGCCACCGAGCAGCAGCGCCAGCAGTTGATGACCGAAACACACACCCAGCAACTTGTCGCCACGCTGGTAGCGTGCCAGCAGAAACGCTTTGAGGGTTTCGATCCACGGATCATCGCCGAACGAGTCGGCCTTGCTGCCAGTCACCAGGTAGGCATCGAATACCTGGTCATCAGCGGGGTATTCGCCGTTCATCACGTTGTATACGTCAAACTCGGCGGCGATCGGTTGCCGGGTGAACAACTGCTCGAACATCCGTCCGTAGCCCTGATACTGCCCGATCAGCTCGGGTCGCAGGACGTCGGTTTCCAGGATGCAGATGCGTAACGACATAAAAATAGTCCTGAACGACAAAAGGCGGGATTGCCCCCTAGAGCCTGCCCCGAATAAGGCTTGCAGGCAAGTATGATGCACTGACGAACGGTCACCCCAAGTGGATCCAGGTACAGAACCATTGCAAGCGTCTAGCAAGGGGAATAGTTGCCAGATGGCATAAGGCCTCATAACCAAAAAGAAGATTAAAAAACACACAAATACGAAAGCGTTCTAAAACACAGCTGACGTTGACCCTAAGGTTAGTTGTATACCCATTAGCAAAGGTTCGCGTCTGGACGTCAAACCGCGTTACCCATGTTTGCCGGATCGACGACAAGGAAGCCATTGGGCACTCAGGAATAACAACAAAAAGGCGGTCAGCCATGTTCAAACAATCCAAAGTACGTCAAGCCGGTCTCATCCTCTTCGCCACGACATTGCTGTTGATCCTGCCGAACCTGTCACGCCTGTTCGGCTGAACCTCACTATGGCCCTCTACGGCCCTGCGCAGGTACTCTGCCAGCCTTGATTCGCTGGAGATTGTCTATGCGCCGTTGCTTCGTCCTGTTGTCGACCCTGCTCTGCCTGCCCCTGCAGGCGGCGCAGCTGACCCTGGAACTGGGTAGCGCCAGCCGCCACTGGCAAAGCGCCGAACTGCTGGCTCACCCCCTGGCCCAGGATATTCGCATCGACAACGACGTCTCGTACAAGAAAACCATGCACTACCGCGCCGTGCCATTGGCGGTGTTGCTTGAAGGTGTTGGACCAGAAGATCACCTGCAAGCCGTGGCCGACGATGGCTTTGCCGCCGAGATGCCGGCGGCCCCGCTGCTCAAGGACGGCCCGGCACGCGCCTGGCTGGCCGTCGAAGATCCAGCCAGGCCCTGGCCTGCACTGGGCGCTGGCAAACACAGCGCCGGGCCGTTTTACCTGGTCTGGACACAACCCCAGGCCGGAGGGATCAGCCCTGAGCAGTGGCCTTTCCAGGTCGCCAGCATCCGGCGCCTGGCACCGGTCGCCACGCGTTTTCCAGCGCTGCTCCCGGATGCGCAGCTGGCCAGTGACGACCCGGTCAACCTCGGCTTCGCGCTGTTCCAGAAAAACTGCCTGGCGTGTCATCGTCTCAATGGCGCGGGTGACGCCCAGTTCGGCCCGGACCTGAACCTGCCGCACAACCCCACCGAGTATTTCCAGCCGGCGTTCCTGCGCAGCTACATTCGCGACCCGCAAAGCCTGCGCCAGTGGCCGCAGGCGAAGATGCCCGGTTTCACCAGCGCCGTGCTCAGCGACCCGGAACTCGACGCCCTGCTCGCTTACCTCGCGCACATGGCGACCCGCAAGCAGCCTTGATCTGCATTGTTTTATTTCAGTAAGTGGTCATTTCAAAGACGCGCGGTTGCACCCAATGTGTACAACCGCTGCGGCTACTTTGCGCTCAACGCTTCATTGCGAAGCGTGGCTCAGGCCAGCTGGCGCTCCTGTTTCACGCCCCAGCCTTCGATTTCACCGCCCAACGGGGCTATTACGGCTTCGAAATCCTGCTCGAACTCATCGATGCCGCCGTAGGTGGCATACATCACCTTGCTCAATTCCAGGTTCCAGGCGCCATCATCACGCTCATGTACCTGGGCGCTTAACGATTCTCCGCGAAACTGTCCCGCTGCCCGTCTTGCCCGCGCCTCATCAGGGAAAACCGCATAGAACTCGATGGGATGAATCTGGGCAAAATTGAAGCCGCCCTCTTTCATCTGGCGTAATACCGTGCTGCTGATGTCCTCGTATTGGCTGCTCATGAATCGTCCTCCTAACTACCGATGGATAGACTTTCAGTGCAAAACGCACCTGCCCGCCACACAAGCTGTGCGGGGGCAATTCGAGCTGATGCATGACGTGGATCGGCAAGCCCGGGCGATCGCAAAAATCGGCCCGACCTTGATTGCAGCGTAGTGCCAAGTTGCCAAGTGCGCCAACCAGGCGGTTCAGGGCACCTCGGTAATGGCAGTGATCTCCACGCCATTCTGCTCCTTCAGCCATTTGGCTGTGGGCATGCTGGCGCGGTCCTGGAAATCATTGAGGTCCAGTTCATCCATGACCGGGAACAGGTGGGTACGAATCAGCCGTGCGGCCTCCTCGATGCTGGGCTCTTGCTCCGACGTGAACGGCAGCGAGGTACGCTCGCCTTTCTGATCAACAAAGGTAATGACCCACGCTTTCATTGGATTCTCCTCTGTACGGATGCTCAGGGTGAATCGCCCTACAATCCGTTGACCCATGCAACCGACGAACGTTCAGCCGCACCATTTCAAAAATAAAAAAAGAGGCCCGAAGGCCTCTTTCTGTTCAACGCTATGCGTTAATCCGGCACACCGTGGACAACACCCGCGGTGTTATCCAGCAAGCTTTTGGTCGCGGTCTGGATGAACGACTCAAGCTTGTGGGTCAGGTCCTTCTGGTCCGGGCTTTCGATCAGCTCGGCCTTGAAGTTGCCACCCAGCTCGTAGCGATACATACGCGGCGACATGTCCTTGGACTCGATCAGGATGCGATCACCCTTGATCAGACCAACGATCTGCTCGCTGCCCGACGGCTTGATCATGCCAAAACCAGAATCGCCAGCCGGCAGGTTGAGCAGGTCGCGTCCCCAGCACTGGTGGCGGGTTTCGCCGCCCAGGCGGCCCATGATGGTCGGAACGATGTCGATCTGGGTACCGACAGTGTGATTGACCGCTCCGAACTTCTCCTGGATGCCCGGGGCAATCAGCAGCAGCGGTACGTTGAAACGGCCCAGGTCCAGCTCGGTCACTTGCTGGTGATTGCCGAAGCCATGGTCACCGACAATGACGAACAGGGTTTCCTTGAAGTACGGCTCTTTGCGCGCCTTCTCGAAGAACTGGCCCAGCGCCCAGTCGGAGTAACGCATCGCAGTCAGATGCTGATCGAGACGCCCCTGGCCGGTTACCGGCTCCACTGGCAGCTCGGCAGGCAAAGCGTACGGCGTGTGGTTGGACAGGGTCTGCAGCAGTGCATAGAACGGCTTCTTGCCATAGTTCTTGGCCAGTTCTTCGGCGCCACGGTCGAACATGTCCTGATCGGACACACCCCAGGTCGGGTCGGAGAACACCGGATTGACGAAGTCATTGCGGCCAATGAAGGTGGTCATGCCCTGGTTGCCGAAGAAGCCCGACTGGTTGTCCCAGGCAAAGTCGCCGTTGTAGACATAGACGTCGTCGTAGTCACGGGCGCTGAGCAGCGCTGGCAGACCGGACAGCTTGTGGCCACCTTCCGGCGTCTGCATCAGGTATTCGAAACCTGGCAGGTTCGGGTAGCAGGCCATGGTGGCGAACATACCCTGGTGGGTATGGGTGCCATTGGAGAAGAAGCGATCGAACAGCAGACCTTCTTTGGCCAGTTTGTCGAAGTACGGGGTGATGTTGTTCGGGCTGCCCAGGGCGCCTACCGAGTGACCGGCGAAGCTCTCCATGAGGATCACCACGACGTTCTTGATCGGCAGGGTGTTGTCGGCCGGCGGCGTGAAGTCACGGCGTACTGCAGCGCTGTCGGCATCGACCAGTTTGTCGTTGCCGGTCAGCAGCATGTCACGCACGGTCTGGGTGGCCAGGGTCTGCTCGATGGTCGACTTCCAGACATTGGCGCGATCTTCACCGAAACGGCTCTTGGCCGCGTCGATCAAGGTCAGGGTGCCATTGAGGCCCAGTTGGTTGACGAAATTCGAGTCGGTGGTAAAGGCATCACCCCAGCGCATCGGTGGCCCCTGACGCAGGGTACCGCGGGCGGCGATGACAGCCACCAGCAAGATCATGAAGAACACCACGCCGCGCACATACCACGGGGCCACCGCACGGCTGCCGGCCGTCTGGTTCTGGTAAGCGCCACGGGGACGGGTCAGGCGGTCGATGCCCTTGAACAACAGGCTCAGCAACCAGGTGCCAAAGAGCCACGCCAACAGGTAGCGCACCACCGGGAAGCCGTACCAGAGCATGCTCAGGACGGTCTTGGGATCTTCCTTGACGTACTGGAATACCAGACCGTTGAGGCGCTGGTGGAACTCACGGTAGAAGTCCAGTTCCATCAGGCCAAGGAACATGACGATGCTCGATGCGATGGTCAGCCACACCCGGAACAGGCCGCGGGCAGCCATGGCACGGGCGCTGAGGGTGGCCAGCAGCAGCGGTATGCTCAGGTAGACAACCACACGCAAGTCAAAGCGCAGGCCATTGAGGAAACCCTCGGCCACCGTCGACATCGGTGTGTCACCGATCATGTCGCTGTTGTAGATCAGCAGGCCCAAACGTACCAGGCTGAGCATCAGCATGATCACCAGGCCACACAGCAGGGTGTAGGCCAGGTGCGATTTTAGCGTCGGTTGCAGCGGGCGCGACGCAGCCCGCTGATCACTCAAGGCGTCCGTGTTAGCCATGGATAGGAAGATCCCTAGGATTCAGATTCAAGAAAGGCGAAAAAACGAATCGGCAAATGTGCACTAAACCCGAGGGCAATGCACGGCCATTCGGCGAACGGATAATTGCGCGCGCGGATTTTCCATAATCGAATGTGAAAATTTCGTTGATGGACACGCCCGGCAACGACTTGCAATATTGTGCTCATTCCTTCATCAATCAGGCGCTGCACCATGTATTTCCGCTATCAGCCCAGCCCGCTTGGCCCACTGTTGCTGGCCGGCGACGATCAGGGCCTGCACCTGCTGCACATGGATGCCGCGCAGCCCTGGGAACTGCCGGGCGAATGGCTGCCTGCGCAGCATCGACTGGATGAAGTGGCGCGCCAACTGGACGAATACTTCGCTGGCAAACGCGAGATATTCGACGTCAGGCTGGCGCCGCTGGGTACGCCTTTTCAACGGGAAGTCTGGCAAGCCTTGCAGCGTATTCCCTACGGCACCACCTGCAGCTACAGCGACCTGGCCGGGCAAATCGGCCGCCCTCGCGCCGTTCGTGCGGTCGGTACTGCCAACGGCGCCAACCCGATCGCGATCATCGTCCCCTGCCATCGGGTGATCGGCAGCAACGGCACCTTGACCGGCTATGCCGGGGGCGTGGAGCGCAAGCAGATGCTGCTGGAGCTTGAAGGGGCATGGCTGATCTGACTCAACGGTGGGAGCGGGCTTGCCCCGCGATCAGCACAGCCAAGCCTATCGCGGGGCAAACCCGCTGCCACCGCCGCGTGGCCCGGCAATCGCCCAGATAATCAGCCCGAGCACCGGCAGCAGCAGGATCAACAGGATCCAGAGGATTTTCGGCCCCAACCCCACGCCGCTTTTAAGCACATTGATGATCGCCCAGATATCCAGCACAAGGATGATCAGGCCTACCAGGCCATTAAATGTGGAACCCATGCTGCCGCTCCCTTGAACTCGTGTGCCCACAGGATAGCTCGCTATGAGCCCCATAGACGTTAATGCTTGGCGGCAGCTCAACAGCACTGGTTACACTCGGCTCATCGATATGGTTCAGTGAGGTTCCTATGCCCCCCGCCCAAAGCTCCAGCAGCCCTGCTCCGGCGACACTCTGGAGCGCCTGGTTGCAGCAGGCACAAACCACGCCCTGGCTGAGCGCCGGACTGGGCCTGAGCCTGCTGGCAGTCATTGGCCTGTTGACCGCCAGCGCCTGGAACGCCGTACATGGCGATCATCAGGAAAACCTGCACATGGCAATGCTCGGTGGCCTGGCCGGGTTTGCCGCGACGGCGCTCGGCGCCGTCATGGCCGTGGTCCTGCGTGAAGTCAGCGCGCGCAGCCAGGATGTGATGCTCGGCTTTGCCGCCGGGATGATGCTCGCCGCCAGTTCGTTCTCACTGATTCTGCCGGGCCTGGATGCTGCCCGTGAAATCACCGGCAACGGCCCCTATGCGGCCATGACCGTGGTCATCGGCATGGGGCTTGGGGTGTTGCTGATGCTTGGCCTCGATCGTTTCACCCCGCACGAACATGAAAGTACCGGCCCCTGCGGACCGCAGGCCGAACGGATCAACCGGGTATGGCTGTTCGTGCTGGCCATCACCCTGCATAACCTGCCCGAAGGCATGGCCATCGGTGTCAGCTTTGCCAATGGCGACCTGAATGTTGGCCTGCCGTTGACCAGCGCCATCGCCATCCAGGACATTCCCGAAGGCCTGGCCGTGGCCCTGGCGTTGCGCGCCACCGGGCTTTCAACCTTGAAGGCGGCGCTGGTGGCGATCGGCTCCGGCATGATGGAGCCGATCGGCGCGGTCATCGGCCTGGGGATTTCCACCGGCTTTGCCATCGCCTACCCGGTGAGCATGGGCCTGGCGGCCGGCGCGATGATCTTCGTGGTGTCTCACGAGGTGATTCCGGAAACCCACCGCAATGGTCACCAGACCTCGGCAACCCTCGGCCTGATGGGCGGTTTTGCGGTGATGATGTTCCTCGACACCGCCCTCGGTTAAACGTGCACCGCTACCCGCAGCGCTTCCAGAGCAGGCGCTGCGGCAACCCCCACCTCGGCACACAGCTCCAGCACCCGCGCCAGGTCGTTACCGCCAACCATGACCATCTGCAGCTCATCATCGAGCAGCTGGCTGAAGTTCATCAGCACATAGCCACCGGCCTCTTTGTTCATCGCGCCCATCTGCACCTGGATGCGGTTGAGTGCGGTCAACGGCTCGACCTTGGCCAATTGCTTGGGCTTGAGGTTGAAGGCGATGCTCTTGTCGAAGGAATCGACGATCTGTGCGAACAGGTCCTGGTAGGTATCGGCCTGGAACAGCACCGTGTCAGGCAAGCTGCCGACCACGATCCACTCACCCAAGGGGATCGGGAAGCTGTCGTCGTAGTTGATGTCAGGATTGGCGGCCAGGAAGGCTTGCGGGTCGGCATAGGCCTGGGCGGCCTCGTCGGCGATGCGCTCAATGTCTTCTTCGCGCATGCAGCCGGCGCTGATTTTGCCGATGAGTTCGACCAGTTGGGATTTCATGAAGGGGCCCTGCGACGCTGAAAAAAGTCGCCAAGGATAGCCGCAAAAGTCCCCCGGGGGTTAGCCGCGCAGCGCTTGCAACTGCGCAGCGGTATCGGCGGCGCCCATGGCCTGGGCGGCGCCCAGCGCGCTGATGCCCTTGGCGTCCTGACGCTGTGCATCAGCGCCTTTGCCGAGCAGGTACTCGACAATCGCGGTACGGTTGAACATGGCCGCCATCATCAACGCAGTACGCCCGTCGGCCGCAGCCGAATCGACCGCCACGCCCTGCTCCACCAGCAACCGGACCATCGCCAGATCACCCTTGAACGCCGCGCCGGCCATTGGCAACTGGCCGTTGTCGTTGGCAATCAGTGGATCGGCGCCATGCTGCAGCAGGGTTTTTACCGCGTCGAGATGACCGTGGTAACTGGCGAGCATCAGTAACGTATCGCCTTTGTGGTTACGCAGGTTGGCCGGCAGGCCCTTCTCCAGCAAGCGCGCAAGCATGACTGCATCGCCCTGGCGAGCCCGCTCGAAGACTTCTTCGGCGAACGCGGCGGCTTCGTCGTCATTCATGGGCGTGGAGCTGCGTTGGTCGGACATGGGGAACCTCCTGGCGGGTTTGAAGACCCAAGTATTTGCCAGGCAAGCCTTCAGGTCCATTGTGGATAACCGATGGTGCCAACAGAACATTTCTATTGGCCAGCGCACCTTGCAAAATGCACGGTGGAATGTACGCGGCCTTGCAGAATGCACGCCGATGTAATTAGGCAATCAAGCTAACATATTGATATTTAATAGTTTTTTAATAAATCAGAACTGGCACAGTCACTGCACCTATCACTCCATGTCTGCCACCCACAGCCAGGAGTTGATATGGACCTCATCCAGGAAAAGTTCGCCTCGGTATTCTCCGCCTATGCCGTCACCACCCAGGCGCGGCCCGATGGTGGAATTCTGCTGACCTTGCGCGCAGCAGATGGCAAACAGGTCAAACGCTCGATTTCCTACGGGCAATTGCACAGCGCCGAACAGCTGACCTGGGCGATCAGTGCGATACGCCGCGACCTGGCTGAGCAAGCCAGTGAACTGCCAGTGATTTCCCGGCTGCAGAGCCAGCAGCGTTTTGCTTTGCCGACTTATCGCTAAGCAGCCAGGGCCACTTCGTGCCCCATCGCTGGCAAGGCCAGCTCCCACAGGAGCTGGCCTTGTTCGTTACATCTCACAGTCTTCAAGACCCGGGAATTGCTCGGCAATCTTTGCGCCGGTGAATTGGGCAACCGCTGCCGGTGTTTTGTTGAACAGCCGAATCGCCACAAACCGCGGCTCCGCGCCCATATCGATCCAATGCCGAACCCCTGCCGGCACACCGATCAGGTCGCCTTTCTCGCACAACACCGCGTAGATGTAATCCGCGATATGCAGGCTGAACAGCCCGCGTCCGGCGGCGAAAAAGCACAGTTGATCTTCTTCGCAGGTATGTTCGGCAAGCAAGCTGGCATCCGCTTCGCGGGTTACTTCAACACCGGCATAACCCTTCTCGACCTTCAGGGCATCGATACTGCGTTGATAAGCGCCGATCAGATCCTGGTCACTGGCGCCCGCCTGAATCGGCGCACTGGCCTGCCAGCGCTCGAAACGCACGCCATGCTCAGCCAGGGTCGAAGCGATGTCCTCAAGGTGGGTCAGAACCTTGTTAGGGGTGTCCGGAGTGGACAGGTGGTAAACGGACAGGCTGCTCATCAGAGGAAATTCCTAGTTCTCGGCTTCTTTCATTCGGGTCGCAATGATAACGGCTGCAGCCAGCGCTGCGACGCTGGCAATACTAAAGGTGGTAGCTGCGCCGAGCAGATTCCAGCTGTAGCCGGAATACAGGGCGCCCAAGGCGCCGCCGGTTCCCGCCAGGGCAGCATACAGGGCCTGCCCCTGGCCTTGCTGACGGGCGCCAAAACTACGTTGCACAAAAGCAATGGCGGCGGCGTGGAAGCTGCCGAACGTAGCGGCGTGCAAGACCTGGGCGAACAGCAACACCGCCAGGTGTTCGGCAAAATTACCCAGCAGCAGCCAACGCAGGGCTGCCAGGACGAAACTGGCCATCAGCACGCGGCGCAACGAGACCCGCGCCAGAATCCAGCTCATGCCGAGGAACATCAACACCTCGGCGACCACACCCAGGGCCCAGAGCATACCGATGACACCGCGGCTGTAGCCCAGATGTTCCAGGTGCAGGGTCAGAAAGGTGTAGTAAGGCCCGTGACTGAGCTGCATCAGCGCCACACAGACATAGAACGCAGCCACGCCGGGGCTGCTCAATTGCTTGAGAAAGCCACCCTGGCTGCGCTCGTTCTGCCCAGGCGGCTGGGCGTTGGGCACCCAGAGACTGGCAAGGACGATGCCGGCCATGATGATCACCAGCGCCAGCGGATACACATCCAGGCTCAGCCCATCGAACAGCCGCCCCAGGCCAACCACAGTGAGGATGAAGCCGATCGAGCCCCACAGGCGAATCTGGCTGTAGCGTGCGGTCTGGCCCTGCAAATGCGCCAGGGTAATGACTTCGAACTGCGGCAACACCGCATGCCAGAAGAACGCGTGCAAGGCCATGACCAGCGCCAGCCAGGCATAGCTCTTGGCGAAGAAAATCAGCGAGAAGCTCAGCAGGGTCGCCAGCGCCCCCAGGCGTACGATCAGCAGGCGCCGACCACTGCGGTCACCGAGCCAGCCCCACAGATTGGGCGCGACACAACGCATGAGCATGGGGATGGCCACCAGCTCGCCGATCCGTGCACTGGAAAACCCCAGGTGATGGAAATACAGCGCCAGGAAAGGCGCTGTAGAACCGAGCAAGGCGAAGTAGAACAAGTAGAAGCTGGACAGCCGCCAGTAGGGAATCGGCGCCACGGCTCAGCAGGCCGCGGCGCGTTTGCCTGGTGATGGCATTACAGCTGGCCCAGCACCGGTGTGCTCACGCGTACATCGGCGTTCTGGCCACGATGACGCAACAGGTGGTCCATCAGCACGATTGCCATCATCGCTTCGGCGATCGGCGTGGCGCGGATGCCCACGCACGGATCGTGACGGCCCTTGGTGATCACTTCAACCGGGTTGCCGTGCACATCGATCGAACGACCCGGGGTGGTGATGCTCGAAGTCGGCTTCAGGGCCAGGTGGGCAACAATCGGCTGACCGGAAGAAATCCCGCCGAGAATGCCGCCAGCGTTGTTGCTGAGGAAACCTTCGGGAGTCATTTCGTCACGGTGCTCGGTGCCGCGTTGCGCCACGCTGGCGAAACCTGCGCCAATCTCCACGCCCTTGACCGCGTTGATGCTCATCAAGGCATGCGCCAGCTCGGCATCCAGGCGGTCGAAAATCGGCTCACCCAGGCCCGGCATGACGCCTTCGGCGACCACGGTGATCTTCGCCCCGACCGAATCCTGGTCACGACGCAGCTGGTCCATGTAAGCCTCCAGCTCCGGCACCTTGTCCGGGTCGGGGCTGAAAAACGCATTCTGCTCCACCGACTCCCAGGTCTTGAACGGAATCTCGATCGGACCCAACTGGCTCATGTAGCCACGAATGCGAATCCCCTGGCTGGCCAGGTACTTCTTGGCAATCGCGCCCGCAGCCACACGCATGGCGGTTTCCCGCGCCGAGCTGCGGCCACCGCCACGGTAGTCACGCTCACCGTACTTGTGGTGGTAGGTGTAGTCGGCGTGGGCCGGGCGGAACAGGTCTTTGATCGCCGAGTAGTCTTTGGACTTCTGGTCGGTGTTGCGAATCAGCAGGCCGATGGCGCAACCGGTGGTACGGCCCTCGAAAACCCCGGAAAGGATTTCGACTTCATCGGCTTCCTGACGCTGGGTGGTGTGCCGGCTGGTGCCGGGCTTGCGCCGGTCGAGGTCGTGCTGCAGGTCGGCCAGGGAAATTTCCAGGCCCGGCGGACAGCCGTCGACAATGGCGACCAACGCCGGACCATGGCTTTCGCCAGCGGTGGTGACAGTGAACAGCTTGCCGTAGGTATTGCCGGACATGCAGGACGCTCCGCGAATCAGCCTGATTTGAACAAGGCCGCCAGTATACGCAGGCTAACCATTCAGTTCATCCCTGACAGCGAACCTTCTGCCCAGGCACCGGTCAAAAAGCCAACTCCTCGATAGTGGCCTGATGATGTTGCGCGTTTTCGTGGTAATCGCCCTGCTGTTCAGCGGTCTGGTGCACGCTGGCGCCCCTACTGTATTGCAACGCCCGATCAGTCTCGATACCGGTAGCGGCACGCTGTACGGCAGCCTGCTGTTGCCGCGCACCGAACAACCGCCACCGGTGGTGCTGATCATCCCCGGCTCCGGGCCCACTGACCGCAACGGCAACAGCCCGGACGGCGCCCACACCGACAACCTTCGGCAACTGGCCCTGGTGCTGGCCAAGAACCGCATTGCCAGCGTGCGTTATGACAAGCGCGGCGTTGCCGCCAGCCAGGCAGCGACACCGGATGAACGCGACCTGACGGTTGAACGCTATGTCGCCGATGCCGTGGCCTGGAGCCATAAACTCAAGGCCGATCCACGTTTCGGTCAGTTGATCCTGCTTGGGCACAGTGAAGGCGCGCTGATTGCCAGTCTGGCCGCTGAACCGAGTGGCGCCAGCGCCGTAATCAGTGTGGCCGGCAGCGGCCGGCCGATCGATGAGATCTTTCGTGCACAGCTCGCTGGCCGCGTACCGGCCCGCTACAGCGAGCAGGTGACGCAGATTCTGGATACCCTCAAGGCTGGGCGCACCGCGTCGAACATCCCTCGCCCACTGCAGGATGTGCTGCGCCCGTCGGTCCAGCCGTACCTGATTTCGTTGTTTCGCCAGGACCCGGCAGCGGCGTTCGCCCGGGTGAAAGTACCGGCCCTGATCATCCAGGGTACCCACGATATCCAGGTCGATGTCAGCAATGCCGAACGGCTCAAGGCTACCAAGCCCGACGCCGAACTGGCGTTGATCCAGGGTATGAACCACATGCTGAGGATTGCCCCGCAGGCGGCAAGCCAGCAGCGCGACAGTTACCTGAATCCGAAATTGCCGCAAGCTGCCGAACTGGGCGAGCGCGTGGTCGAGTTTATCCACAGGCTGCCCGCAGCCTGAGCGAATTTCAGCGAAATTCCGCCTCCAGTCCCGGACGATTCTGCCGATAAGCCGATGCTGGCATCGTGATTGTGTCCAGCTTGCTGTGCACAAGAGGATTGCCGTGATGACTGAAGCCGCCCCCCAGGATGCCCCCGAAACCCCAGAAGCCGCGCCGGAACCCGCGCCGCTGCCGTGGGCCGAGGTAGCTGCGGAACATTTCCAGATGCTGCGCCTGGCGCCGCTGCCGACTGATCGCAACAGTGGTGCACGACCACTGCGTTTCGTTCAGTACGGCTATGCCGAGCGCCACAACAAAGACATCAGCCTGTTGCGCATGAGCATCCAGTTGCCCGGGCAAAAGGTGCGCAAGGAACAGAACCATCTGGATATCTGGGTCGATCATCAGCAAAAGCACGTGCGTATCGGCCCTGATAGCGGCCTGCAGATCGAGCCTTTGAACCGTGGGCTGGGGCGCTTCTTGCTGGCCCAGGCCGTAAGCTGGGCGCAGCGCAAATGGTCACACTACCGGCTCGAAGGCGCCGCTCTGGCCAACAAGGATGCCCTCAACGAGGACACCCGCCTGCGCCGAGACCATCTGTTGCACAGCCATGGCCTGGAAGTCGAATACGCCGATGCCCAGCACCTCAAGGGTCGCTATGTCGATGCACAGGTCGGCGAGCTCAAGGGCGGCTGGAATGCTGACAAGGTGCAGCGCGTGGAAATCCTCGATGCTGCGCAGATGCTCCAGCAGGCCGAACAGAATCTGCAGGAAAAGGAAGCGCAACTGCGCGAGCGTGACGAGCGGGTCAGCAAGTACCGTCGCGAAGACAGTGGCCTGCGCTTCACCATCACTTGCCTGGTGGCCTTTGCGGTATTCCAGGCCGGACTGCTGATCTGGATTGCGACCCACTAAAAGCATCGCGGGGCAAGCCCGCTCCCACAGGGTTTAATTCATCCCTGTGGGAGCGGGCTTGCCCCGCGATTGATTCAGCCCTTACACCCTTGAAGCAAACAGGCCCTGATGTTGCCGGCACTGCTCTGCCGTCAACATGAATACACCGTGCCCGCCGCGCTCGAATTCCAGCCAGGCAAAGTCCACTTCCGGGTACAGCGCTTCGACGTGCACCTGGCTGTTGCCGACTTCGACGATCAACAAGCCCTTCTCGGTCAGGTGATCCGCCGCTTCGGCCAGCATGCGCCGCACCAGGTCCAGGCCGTCGTTGCCACAGGCCAGGCCCAGTTCCGGCTCATGGTGGTACTCATCCGGCATGTCGGCGAAATCCTCGGCATCGACATACGGCGGATTGGACAGGATCAGGTCGAAGCGCTGCCCGGGCAAACCGTCGAAGCCATCGCCCTGAACGGTATAGACGCGCTCTTCCAGACCATGACGTTCGATGTTCTGGTTGGCCACTTCCAGCGCTTCGAACGACAGGTCGGCCAGCACCACTTCAGCTTCAGGGAATACCTCGGCACTGACGATACCGATGCAACCTGAACCGGTACACAGGTCGAGAATGCGCGCAGGTTCGCTGGCCAGCCACGGCTCGAAGCGTTTTTCGATCAGCTCGCCGATGGGCGAACGCGGAATCAGCACGCGCTCGTCGACGATAAAGGCCAGGCCGCAGAACCACGCCTCGCCCAACAGGTAGGCAGTCGGCACGCGGTCTTCGATGCGGCGCTTGAGCAGGCGCTGCAGGTGCACCAGTTCGTCGTCTTCCAGCTGGCAGTCCAGATAGCTGTCGGCAACCTCCCAGGGCAAATGCACCGAGCCGAGCACCAGCAGCCGTGCTTCGTCCCAGGCGTTGTCGGCACCATGTCCAAAAAACAGGCCATGCTCATGGAAACGGCTGACAGCCCAACGGATATGATCGCGCAGGGTGCGCAGGCGAGAAGTGATCACAACAGACTCCTTGAAAGACGACCTGCAATTCTAACAGCCCGATCACAGAAAAGGTTCGTCAAAACCGCCTGTAAGTGTTTCGCCGACATGGCTGCAGGCCACTAACCACGCTGCTTGTACGCGAAGCGATTCACATAAGTGCTCAGGCAGGGGACAATAGGTTGAAAAGCCCTATCCAAAGGAGCCCTTGATGTCTGTTCCAACGACGATGTTCCACCTTAGCGGCCGTGGCTATCCACCCGCCAAGCTCAGCAATGCCAGCCTGGTCATTATCGACGCGCAAAAAGAGTACCTGAGCGGTCCTCTGGCGCTGTCGGGCATGGACGAGGCTGTGGCGAACATCGCTAAAATGCTCGAAGCGGCGCGCAAGGCCGGCCGCCCGATCATCCACGTGCGCCACCTTGGCACCGTCGGTGGCCTGTTCGACCCTCAGGGGCCACGCGGCGAGTTCATTCCAGGCCTTGAACCGCAAGGCGATGAAGTGATCATCGAAAAGCGCATGCCCAATGCCTTCAAGAACACCACCCTGCATGAAACCCTGCAGAAGTACGGGCACCTGGACCTGATCGTCTGCGGTTTCATGAGCCATTCCAGCGTCAGCACCACCGTGCGCCGGGCCAAGGACTATGGTTATCGTTGCACCCTGATCGAGGATGCCTGCGCTACCCGCGACCTGCCGTTCAAGGGAGGGATCATTGCCGCTGCACAGATCCAGCAAAGCGAAATGGCGATCATGGCCGACAACTTCGCTTGTGTGGCCCCGACCAGCAGCCTGATCTGATCGGTCATCCGACGGGCTGGCGGAACCACCTTGCGCTATTTCGGTCAACATCCGGATATCCACAGAGGAAATCGGCATGAAGTTGTCCGACGGTTTCGATGCCAAGCGCTTGCGCCAGCGTGAGCCACGCAATTGGGGCGCACGCCTGGCAGCCGCCTTTTCGGCGCTGCTGGCGACCCTTGGCGTGCTGCTGGCCATGGCCGGCGCCGCCAGCCTGCTCGGCAACCTTGAAGCCCTGGCCGAGCTCAACGCCAACCGCGCGGGTGCCGCAGTCGTACTCGCAGGCGGCCTGTTGTTGCTGTACCTGGGCATCTGGTTCTGGCGCCGCAGCCGTCTGCGTCTGCGCCGCAGCCGTGAGCTGAACCTGTCGCCGCACCTGATGAAAAAGCACGATTGACTGCAACCTGCGGGGGAGTCGCGTAAACTACGCCGCCCAGGCGGAGGCTTACATGCAAGACGACGATTTTTCCCTGTTCAAAAGCGAGATGCGCGGCGTCAAGCCGATCAAGCATGATCGCGCCGAAGTCGGCAAACCCAAGGCCGACCGCAAGCAACTGGCCGGCCTGCGTCAGGCCGCGACGGTACGCAGCGACCAGAATGTGGTCGATGGCTTGTCGGACCAGTTTGTCATCGACGTAGGCCCCGAAGACGACCTGCACTGGAGCCGTGACGGCGTCCAGGAAAGCCAGATGCGCAAGCTCAAGCTCGGCCAGATCGGTTTCGAAGGCAGCCTCGACCTGCACGGCATGAACGTGGAAAAAGCCCGCGAAACCCTCTGGGCGTTCCTCGCCGAGGCCACCCGCTTCGAAGTACGCTGCGTGCGCGTCACCCATGGCAAGGCCGTACGCCTGGATGGCAAGAAGCCAATGATCAAGAGTCACGTCAACACCTGGCTGCGCCAACACCCGCAGGTACTGGGGTTTACCTCGTGCCAGGCCCGTCATGGCGGTACCGGCGCGGTGTACGTGATGCTCAAACGAACCATGCTCGAAGGCCGTGACGAGTAACGCCGTACTTGCAGCGCCGCCACAGCCGCCGTACCCTTCGCGTTTGCGATAAATCCCACAGGTAGATCCATGTCCCTGGAACAGAACTACACCGCTATCCTCGGCCAGCTCGGCGAGGACGTCTCCCGCGAGGGCCTGCTCGACACGCCCAAGCGGGCTGCGAAGGCCATGCAGTACCTTTGCCGCGGTTATGAACAAACCCTGGAAGAAGTGACCAACGGCGCACTGTTCAGCTCCGATAACAGCGAAATGGTCCTGGTCAAGGACATCGAGCTGTACTCGCTGTGCGAACACCACATGCTGCCATTCATCGGCAAGGCTCACGTCGCCTACATCCCCGATGGCAAGGTCCTGGGCCTGTCCAAGGTTGCGCGGATCGTCGACATGTACGCACGTCGCCTGCAGATCCAGGAAAACCTCAGCCGCCAGGTGGCCGAGGCGATCCAGAAGGTCACCGGCGCCCTGGGCGTGGCGGTGGTCATCGAAGCCAAGCACATGTGCATGATGATGCGCGGTGTGGAAAAACAGAACTCGACCATGATCACCTCGGTGATGCTCGGCGAATTCCGTGAAAATGCCGCGACCCGCAGCGAGTTTCTCAGCCTGATCAAGTAATCGGGCCTGACTGCAAGCCGACCTTCCGTGGTCGGCTTTTTTTATTCTTAGGAGTTGCCATGATCGTCAAAGCACTGCGTGTCGGCTTAGGTCAGTTGATTGTCTTCGGTGACTGGATCAGCCGCCCGGCCAAACTCAAACGCGAACCGGCCACCCAGGCGCTAGTCGAGCAACAGGCCAAGGGCTTGAGCCTGTACCAGTTCCACGCCTGCCCGTTCTGCGTGAAAACCCGCCGTACCCTGCACCGCCTGAACGTGCCGGTGACGCTGCGCGATGCGAAGAACAACGAACAGGATCGCCAGGCACTGCTCAATGAAGGTGGCAAGATCAAAGTACCGTGCCTGCGCATTGAAGAAGACGGCAAGACCACCTGGATGTACGAATCCAAGGTGATCATCGATTACCTCAACAAGCGTTTTTCGGCAGTGTAAGGTAGGAGCGGGCTTGCCCCGCGATTACGATGTAGCTGACAGACCGCAATCGCGGGGCAAGCCCGCTCCCACAGTGTTTACCCGACCATAGTCACATGACGAGGATGGCTGGCGACCCGATCCAGCCATGCCTGAATGCCCGGATAGGCATCCAGGTCAAAACCGCCCTGCTGGGCGACATGGGTGTAGGCGTACAGCGCGACATCGGCAATCGAGTAGCGGTCGCCGACCAGATAAGGCGTTAGCTGCAGCTGCTTCTCCATCACCCGCAAAGCCTTGTAGCCGCCTTTGTGCAGGGTCTTGTATTCCTCCAGGCGCTCTTGCGGCAGGCCCAGGTAAAACTGGATGAAGCGCGCCACGGCTATGTACGGCTCGTGGCTGTATTGCTCGAAGAACTGCCACTGCAGTACCTGGGTGCGCAAGCGCGGCTCGCTGGGCAGGAATTCGGTGCCATCGGCGAGAAAGTTCAGGATCGCGTTGGATTCCCACAGGTAGGTGCCGTCCTCAAGCTCCAGCACTGGCACCTTGCCATTGGGGTTCATGGCCAGAAACGCCGGGGTTTCCGTCTCGCCCTTGAGGATATCCACCGAATGCCATTCATAAGGCAGACCAAGCAAGTGCAGCATCAGCTTGACCTTGTAGCAGTTACCCGACTGGTAATCACCGTAAACCTTGTACATCTCTCCCCCCACTCAATGGCTGAATCGTACTCGCCCCCATAGTTGGCGACTGTACGGCTAAATGCAATGCCTGCTGTATGGCAAGAAAGGCAAGCCTGCGCGTTAGTCTGCAAAATCTGCTTACACCTAGAACAAGGAATGCCCCATGCCCGATGCCACTTCCGCGCAACTGCGCCCTTTGGCTGACTCCTCACCCTCGGCCGTGGTCGCAGGTTTTATTGCCATGCTGACCGGCTACACCAGCTCCCTGGTATTGATGTTCCAGGCTGGCCAGGCAGCCGGTTTGACCAGTGCGCAAATCTCATCGTGGATCTGGGCCCTGTCGATCGGCATGGCAGTGTGCAGCATCGGCCTGTCATTACGCTATCGCACGCCAGTGACGGTGGCCTGGTCGACTCCGGGGGCGGCGCTGTTGATCACCAGCCTTGGCGGTGTCAGCTATGGTGAAGCCATCGGCGCCTACATCACCTGCGCCGTGCTGGTGGTGATCTGCGGCCTGACCGGCAGTTTCGAACGCCTGGTCAAGCGCATTCCAGCCTCACTGGCGTCGGCGTTGCTGGCCGGTATCCTGTTCAAGATCGGCAGCGAAATCTTCATTGCCGCCCAACACCGCACCGCGCTGGTGCTGGGGATGTTCTTCAGTTACCTGATCATCAAGCGCCTGTCGCCGCGTTATGCCGTGCTCGCCGCGTTGCTGGTGGGCACCGCCTTGTCCGGTGCCATGGGCCTGCTGGATTTCAGTGGTTTCAGCCTGGAGGTGGCAACCCCGGTGTGGACCACGCCAAGCTTTTCCCTGGCCGCCACCATCAGCATCGGCATTCCACTGTTCGTGGTCGCCATGACCTCCCAGAACATGCCGGGCGTTGCCGTGTTGCGGGCCGACGGCTATCAGGTGCCGGCCTCCCCCCTGATCTCGGTGACCGGCCTGGCCTCGCTGGTATTGGCGCCCTTCGGCTCCCATGGTATCAACCTGGCGGCGATCAGCGCGGCGATCTGTACCGGCCCACACGCCCATGAAGACCCGAACAAACGCTATACAGCAGCGGTCTGGTGCGGAATTTTCTATGGCATCGCCGGCGTATTCGGCGCCACCCTGGCCGCCCTCTTCGCGGCCTTGCCGAAAGAGCTGGTGCTGTCGATTGCTGCCCTGGCACTGTTCGGCTCGATCATGAACGGCCTGACGGTTGCCATGAATGAAGCCAAAGAGCGCGAAGCGGCGTTGATTACCTTCATGGTCACCGCGTCGGGCTTTACCCTGTTCTCGATCGGCTCGGCGTTCTGGGGGATCGTTGCCGGGGTGTTGACGCTGATGATTCTCAACTGGCGCAAGAACGGCTAACTCTGCCTTTGGGGTCGCTCGGTGCGCTGCAGGAACGCCTGGGCGCGCTGGTCCTGAACATAGGCGACATTGATCCGCAACCAGTCACTGGCAGCCCCCTGCGGATCAAATGCACTGCCCGGCGCCAGCAGCACCGAACAAGCCAGTGCTTCTCGATTGAGTGCGGCGAAATCCCAACCAGGGCAACGTGCCCAGACAAACATCCCGCCATAAGGCTCGGTGAATACCTGCCAGCCGCTGGCTTCCAGTTGCCCCAGCGCCTTGGCCATGTGCTGCGCCAGGCGCGGACGCAGGCGCGCCACGCTTTTGCGGTACGAACCACTGGCGAGCATCTGTGCCACCACCTGCTCGCTGAACCGGCAAGTACCCAACCCGGCAACCATCTTCAGTTCAGCCAGGCGGGCGACCAGTGCGGGTTCCGCCACCAGGTAACCGACGCGTAACGAACTGCTCAGGGTCTTGGAAAAGCTGGCGAGGTAAATTACCCGCTGCTCGGCGTCCAGGGTGGCCAGTCGCGTTACCGCACCGTCCTGGAAGTCGGCATAGATATCGTCTTCGATGATCTGTACATCATGCTCACGAGCGAGCTCCAGCAAGCGGTAAGCCACCTTTGGGGTCAGGCTGCTGCCAGTGGGGTTGTGATACAGACTGTTGATGTACAGGCAACGCGGCCGATGGCGCTTGAGCAGGTCTTCCAGTACTTGCAGGTCCGGGCCTGCGGCGGTACGCGGCACCAGCAGCATTTCGATCTGATGCTGGCGCAGCAGGTTGTACAGGTTGTAGTACCCCGGACTTTCCACCACGACCTTGTCGCCAGGCTTGAGCAGGGTTCGCACCAGCAAGTCGAGAGCATGACTGGCGCCCTGGGTCGTAAGGATCTGCTGGGGACTGACCTGGATACCGATCTGCCCCAGGACCTTGTGCAGTTGAGCACGCAAACTGGCCAGCCCCAACGGTGGACAGTAGTCGAGCAAATCTTCCACCGGCCCACGGCTGACGTGACGCACAGCCTGGGCGATCGCTTCGGTGGCGCGCCAGCTGGAAGGCACCCAGCCACAACACAGATTGAGCAGATCGACCGGGGCATCACTGAACTGTTGCCAGCGATTGGCAAAGGTTTCATCGCGAAATGGCTGATCAACCAGTGCAGCACTTAGCCGCTGTTCAGCGACAAAAAAGCCGGCACCATGCCGAGCCTCCAGCAATCCCATTGCCACCAGCCGGTCATAAGCTTCGATCACACAGGACTGGCTGATGCCCTGCTCGCGCGCCAACTGGCGGATTGATGGCAAGCGGCTGCCAGGACGCAGGCGTTGCTGTTCGATCCAGCCCTGCAACTGATCCGTGACCTGCTGGACCAGTGGCGTGGAGGATTGACGGTCAAGTGTCAGGTTCATGGGCAAAGTGTTCGGTAGTTTTGTCCGAACAGTTAATCACAAATCCCCGGCCAGTGTGCCTTGAGAGTCCTTGGTGGTCACCGGATAGTCACGGTATCAACAAGGAGCTCACTATGCCCACCCAGCGTTCCCCTGCCCTGCTGGCCTTCGCCCTGTGCCTGATCACTTTTGCGGTCAACCTGCAGGCTCCCCTGTATACGACCTATGCAGAGCTGTCCGGAACCGGTGCCGCAGCCACGGCGCTGGCTTTTTCAGCTTATGTCGTCGGCGTGGTGCCGGTCCTGTTGCTGCTCGGTGGCCTGGCGGACCGGGTCGGGCGGCGGCCCCTGATCATCGTTGCCCTGGGCTTGTCGATGCTGGCCACCCTGCTGATGCTGCTGGCGCCAACCCTGGAAACACTGGGGCTGGCACGCTTGCTACTGGGCATCGGCACAGCGCTGGCCTCGGCGACAGGCACCGCCTACATGAGTGAACTGATGCACAACGGCGACCATCAGCGTGCGGCCACATGGGTCACTGCCAGTACCTCACTGGGCTTTGGCCTTGGCGCTGCGTTGACCAGCCTGTTCCTGTTGCGTGGGCCGAGCCTGGCACCTGAAAGCTTCTACTTGCATCTACTGCTGGCCGGCCTGGCCCTGTTGGCGGTGTGGCGTCTTCCCGATCAACGTCGCGATGCCCGGGGCGCGTGGCTACGCCTGCCCTGCTACCCCGCAGGCAGCCTGCCTTATGGACTGGCGATCCTGCTGGCGTGGGCCTGCGTCGGCCTGGTGATCGCCTTGCTGCCGTCGATCCTCAAGCAACACGGCCTGGCCGATTGGTCGGGCTTCTCGACCTTCTGTGTGATCAGCTGCGGCCTGTTGTTCCAGCCGCTGGCCCGGCGGATGGCACCTGGCAAAGCGACCTTGCTCGGCTTGATGGTATTGCCCTGCAGCTATGCGTTGCTGGCCTGGGGTGCTGATCGCGGTCAACTGGTCGCCGTGCTGCTCGGCACGCTGGCCGCCAGCAGTGCCTGCTATGGCTTTGTCTATCTGGGTGGATTGTCGGCGGTGAACATGTTGGCAGGGGCCGAGAAAACCCGCGCCAGCGCGGGCTTCTTTCTGCTTGCTTACCTGGGCTTCAGCTTGCCGGTGATTTTTACCGGACTATTGGCTGACCGTCTGGGTTCCAGGGTTGCCCTGCTGGTATTTGGCGCCAGCTTGCTGATTGGTTGCCTGGTGGTTGCTGTGCGCCTGTTTTGGCACTACCCACGCCTGCAAAGTCACCCATCCGCCCAGTGAAAAACCAGGCACTTACAACGGTGAACAAAACGTGAAAAAAATGTAAAATTTGTAGGAAATGTTACACTTAGCCGATGATGGCATTTCGACATAGGGATGTGTAGCAGTGACGCGCGGATGCAAGGATTTGGTGAATGAGTTTTCCTACACGCTCAACCACCGTCGTTCCACATTACACTTCAAAGCACCTCCTGCCACCTTCACCGCTCATGCGTTGCAGCGCCTGGTAGAACAACAGGGCTCGACCAAGCGCATCAGCGCGCCGTTGGACTGTACCCGAAGCGCGCTGTTCACCAAACGCCAGCCCCTGGACTCGCTGAAAAAAAAGCTGCGGGTGGCCTTTGGTGGCAGCAAACGCCAAGGCCTGAATGACTGGGTGATCGAAGAGCTGGTCAATACCGCCGAAGCGCACAAACGTGGCGCCCGGGTTGCGCCGTTGATCGGCTTTGGTTACTCCAGGGACCGCCTTGGCCTGATGGATGACTTCATCATTATCACAGGCTTGCTAGCGGGCTATACCGATGGCTGGAAGTGGGTCAGCGCCAACCCGAAGCAGGTTGAAACGTTGATTGTCAGCGCCTTCGAACTGCTGCACTCACTGCACCAGCAGGGTGTCAGCCATATGGACCTGTGGGCTGCCAACGTGATGTTGCCCGACGAACTTCCAGCGCCGGCCCAGGCCATCGACCTGGAAAACTGCTTCTGTCGGCCAACCGAGTTCCTCAGCGAGACCCTCGGCTTTCAGTTCGGCTTCTTTTACTTTCGCGAGATCTACCGCTTTATCACCGAGGCCCGCTACGACGAACTGGTCGATGCGGCGCTGGCTGAGTATCCCGGTATCGACCGAGAACGCTTCACACCTTGCTATCAGCTCAGCAAACATCAACACGTCGGCCGCAAAGACCGACGCACGGTGTTTCTCACGGGGCAGTTGAAAGCAGGCTAGCACGTCAGATCGCAGTCGCCCCACCATCCACCGCCAGGGCATGGCCGGTGGTGAACGCGGCGCCATCACTGCACAGGTACAATACCGCGCTGGCGATCTCTTCGACCTTGCCAATACGCCCTACAGGATGCATCGCTGCAGCAAACTCGGCCTTGCGTGGATCGGCCTCATAGGCACGGCGGAACATATCGGTATCAATCACCGCCGGGCATACGGCGTTGACGCGGATTTTCTTCTTGGCGTATTCGATCGCCGCCGACTTGGTCAGACCGATCACTGCATGCTTGGAGGCGCTGTAGATACTCATCTTCGGCGCCGCGCCGAGCCCGGCCACCGACGCGGTGTTGACAATCGCACCGCCGCCCTGGGCCAGCAACAGCGGTAGCTGGTACTTCATGCACAACCACACCCCCTTGACGTTGACACCCATGATCGCGTCGAACTCGGCTTCGCTGCCTTCCGCCAAGCGGCCTTGCTCGATTTCGATGCCGGCATTGTTGAAGGCATAGTCGAGACGTCCATAAGCCTCGATAGTGCAAGCGAGCAACTGCTGCACATCGGCCTCGCGGGTAACGTTACAGGTTACGAACAGCGCCTCTCCCCCTGCGGCACGGATCAGATCGACCGTACCCTGGCCGCCTGCAGCGTCCAGATCGGCAACCACCACCTTCAATCCTTCGGTGGCAAATGCCAAGGCCGTCGCCCGGCCGATACCTGCCGCGCCGCCAGTGACCAGGGCAACCTGGCCGGAAAAAGTCATGCTCATCGCTAGCTCCTGCAACAAAGTGAGGTCAGTGCCTGGAGTCTAGGCGGCCAGCAGCACGGATTGGCAGCATCATCAGGGTGCCGGTTGAAGCGATATCGGTTCGGGTGATTATCTGGATAAAGCCCAATCACGCATGTGGATCGTGGTGCATTCGCCAAGCGGGTAAACCTTGCTGGATTGCCTGTGAGGGTCTATCACCAAACTTTGCCCTTCATGCGAGAGACCCTGTCATGACCGCCCAGACCAACCGCCGCTTCCTACTCGCCAAACGCCCGATCGGGGCAGTCAGCCGTGACGACTTCAAGTTTGAACAGCTACCACTCAGTGAACCCGGCGAAGGCCAGGTACAGGTGAAAAACCTCTACCTGTCCCTGGACCCGGCCATGCGCGGCTGGATGAACGAGGGCAAGTCTTACATTCCGCCAGTGGCTCTTGGCCAGGTCATGCGCGCCTTGGGCGTCGGCGAAGTGATCGCCTCGAAACACCCCGGTTTCGCCGTCGGCGACCACGTCAATGGTGCCCTCGGTGTGCAGGACTACTTCGTCGGCGAGCCGCAGGGCTTCTACAAGATCGATCCGAAACTGGCACCGCTGCCGCGCTACCTGTCCGCCCTGGGCATGACCGGCATGACCGCCTACTTCGCCCTGCTCGACGTCGGCGCTCCCAAGGAAGGTGAAACCGTGGTGCTCTCCGGAGCCGCCGGTGCCGTGGGCAGCATTGCCGGACAGATTGCCAAGCTCAAAGGTTGCCGGGTGGTGGGGATCGCCGGGGGCAAAGAGAAATGTCAGTACCTGAAAGACGAACTGGGCTTCGACGGCGTCATTGACTACAAGGCCGAGGATGTCCTCGAAGGCCTCAAGCGTGAATGCCCGAAAGGTGTCGACGTCTACTTCGACAATGTCGGCGGCGACATTCTTGATGCCGTGCTCAGCCGTTTGAATTTCAAGGCACGGGTGGTGATCTGCGGCGCCATCAGCCAGTACAACAACAAGCAAGCGGTCAAAGGTCCGGCCAATTACCTGTCACTGCTGGTCAACCGGGCGCGAATGGAAGGCTTCGTGGTGATGGACCATGCCGCCAATTACGGCAAGGCTGCACAGGAAATTGCCGGCTGGCTGGCAACCGGCAAACTGAAAAGCAAGGAAGACGTGGTCGAAGGGCTGGAAACCTTCCCCGAGACGCTGTTGAAGCTGTTCAGCGGGGAAAACTTCGGCAAACTGGTACTTAAGCCCTGATTTCAGCGACCACCGCGGCCAGCGCCTGCGCCGGATCGGCAGCCTGGCTGATCGGACGACCGATCACCAGGTAATCGGAACCGGCGTCCAGCGCCTGACGCGGGGTCAGGATACGACGCTGGTCATCCTGGGCACTGCCCGCCGGACGAATACCCGGGGTAACCAGTTGCAGCGACGGATGCGCAGCCTTCAGCGCCGGCGCTTCCAGTGCAGAGCACACCAGGCCGTCCATACCGGCCTTCTCGGCCAGGGCCGCCAGCCGCAGTACCTGCTCCTGTGGCTCGATATCCAGGCCAATACCGGCCAGGTCTTCTCGTTCCATGCTGGTCAATACAGTCACACCGATCAGCAACGGTTGTGGACCGCTGCGCTGGGCCAGCACCTCGCGGCAGGCCGACATCATGCGCAGGCCACCGGAGCAGTGGACGTTGACCATCCACACACCCATCTCCGCAGCGGCTTTAACCGCCATGGCAGTGGTGTTGGGAATGTCGTGGAATTTCAGATCGAGGAACACCTCAAAGCCCTTCTCGACCAGGGTTTCGACAATGCCCGATGCGCTGCTGGTGAACAGCTCCTTGCCGACCTTGACCCGGCACAGGGACGGATCGAGCTGATCCGCCAGTTTCAGGGCGGCGTCACGGGTAGGGAAATCCAGGGCGACGATGATGGGCGTCTGGCAGGCGGACATGGGCGGGTCTCTTGGCAAGTCTTGAACGGCGCGCATTGTAAACGAAGTCGCGGTTTATGGGGGCCAATGATCGCGAATTGGCCCACCAGCGGCGGCGCCCCTATAATTGAACCAATGAATGAAGCATTGGCTCCAACTTAACAGGAGCGACATCATTCGCCGCTCTGAAGGAGAATTACATGCCCTGGTATGCCTGGTTGATTCTGGTGCTCGCGATAGGCTCCATCGTCGGTGGCCTGATGCTGCTGCGTGATACCGCGAAAAAGCTGCCCCTGACGGAAGAGCAGCTCAAGCGCGTGCATGAGCGCAATGCTGAAATGGATGCCAAGGATGCGCAGGATCGCTGAGCCCACCTGCTATCTGGCTGGCTTACAGCATCACTTGTAACGTGCTGCGGCAGAACTGCGCGAAAGATTTGGCCTCAGTGCATCGCGCGCCTTGATAAAGGCCTGCCAGTCTGCGGCATCAGGCAGCGACGGAATACTCACCACCTCCCCGCTGTCCAGCCCCGCCAGCGCCGCGTCGACCATCTCTCCTGCTTCCATAACCATCTGCGGATCGATTTGTGTGACATCCAGCCCCGAGCGCTCCCAGATCTCGGTGCGGGTCACACCCGGCAACACCGCCTGAACCTGTACATTCTTCTCTTTCAACTCACCATGCAGCGTCTGGGTCAGGCTCAATACATAAGCCTTGCTCGCGCTGTACACCGCGTTGAACATCTCCGGCGCCAGGGCAACAACCGAGGCGATGTTGATGATGGTGCCGCGGCCGGCTTTGCCAAACTGGGCGGCTGCGGCCGATGCCAGACGTGTTACCGCCACAATGTTGAGCGCCACCAACGAATCGGTCTGCGCAGCAGTAGCGTCGGCCAAGGTGCCATTCATGGCGATACCGGCGTTATTGACCAATACACCAATGCTCTGGTCATCGCGTAAACGCTGTTCGACACGAGCCAGATCTGTCGCTTGTGCAAGATCGGCCGACAATACCTCGACATTGATGCCATGCCGGGCCTGTAGATCTGCAGCCAAGGCGTCAAGCCGCTGTTGGTCCCGCGCGACCAACAGCAGGTCGTGACCACGGGCAGCCAGACGCTCTGCATAAACCGCACCGATTCCGGAAGATGCGCCAGTGACGAGCGCGGTAGGGGTTACCGAGGAAGCTGACATAACGGTGATCTCCTGGGACTGCCTGGGGAAGGATGAATCTGTTTAAAGCAAAATATTACCATCGTAATATTTATACAAATCAGGCCGACCAAAGGCATACCGAAACAAGAAGGCCGGTCAATGACCGGCCTTTCTGGGAGCGCTAGTTGACAGTGAGCTTGTCGCGGTTGCGATCAAGCAAGGCCTTGCCGATGCCCTTGATTTCCAGCAGCTCATCTACCGTAGCGAAGGCACCATGTTCTTCGCGATAAGCAACGATCGCTTCTGCCTTGGTTTTGCCGATGCCGGACAGCCTGGTTTGGAGAGTCGTCACATCGGCCGTGTTCAAGTCCAATTTAACGACTTGCTGCTCTACAACAGCGGTTAGCTCTGGATTTTCGATTGGCTGGGGTGCGGCACTCAAGGACAAGGACACACTGGTGAACAGAGGAAGAAGAAGGTAGGAAAGAACAGTATTGCGCATATGTGAGACTCCTGGGGTGGTTTCAGAGGCAGCATTTCCTGGCTGCCTCTGAAACCTAGAACGCCCTGCTCGAGAGTCAAACTGTGGCCCACGGGGGAATTTTTACCAAATCAGACGAAAGCTGCATGTTCGACGCAATCCCTTGGATTAAAGGCCTTTCGACCCGACTGGATGGGGCAAAGGTAGCGGCAAAACAACGTTAGCAAATGTGATAAAAACCCCGGATTCAGGTGTGGCCCGACTATGCCATTCAGGGCTCCAGGCGGCGCTGCTGGTAGATCCAATCGACTATTTCCCCATCCGGGCTGTAGCCACTAACGGTTTCACGCAACAATTGGCGAACACGACCGTAATCATCTTCAGAAATAGCCGCCAGCAGCTCTGCGAGACGTTCCTTCAGCATTTCCCATAGAAGGTGATCCTCATGCGCGCTCATTATCATCGGATGTTGGGTAGCATCGACGTTATCGCCGATCAACAGCTCTTCATAGAGCTTTTCACCTGGACGCAAGCCGGTGAACTCAATGGCAATATCGCCTTGCGGATTCCTCTCTGAACGTACGCTCAACCCTGACAGATGGATCATTTTCTCTGCCAGCTCGACGATTTTCACCGGCTCCCCCATGTCCAGGACGAATACATCACCGCCCTGCCCCATGGCGCCCGCCTGAATCACCAATTGAGCGGCTTCGGCAATCGTCATGAAATACCGGGTGATTTTGGGATGGGTGACGGTCAGCGGCCCGCCCGACTTTATCTGCTTATGGAAAAGCGGGATCACTGAACCTGAAGATCCCAGCACATTACCAAAACGCACCATGGTGAATCTGGTCTTGTTGACCCGCGAAACATTACTGTTATCACCAAACATCACGGGGGCGGGTTCACGGCTGAGCGCTTGCAAGGTCATCTCGGCAAGCCGCTTAGTACTCCCCATGATGTTGGTCGGACGTACCGCTTTGTCGGTAGAAATCAATACGAAGCTGGCAACGCCGGCCTGCAGTGCAGCTTGAGCGGTATTCAGCGTCCCCATCACATTATTGAGCATGCCTTCGGCAATATTGTGCTCTACCATCGGTACATGCTTGTAAGCAGCAGCGTGATAAACAGTATCGACATGCCAGCTTTTCATCACATCCAGCAGTTGCTGTTGATTGCGCACCGACCCCAGGATAGGCACCAGTCGAACAGGCAAAGACTCGCGCGCAATGCGCTGTTCAAGCTCACTGAGAATGCTGTAAAGATTGAATTCGCTGTGGTCGAATAACAGCAACGTAGTGGGCGCCAACGCAACGATCTGGCGACACAACTCCGAACCGATGGAGCCACCAGCCCCCGTTACCAGGACCGATTGCCTTTTAATGCAACGCTCAAGGAGCTCCTCTTGAGCCGGGACCGCGTCACGCCCGAGCAAGTCGGCAATATCAACCTCTTGTATATCATCGACCTTGACCCGCCCGCTGGCCAGGTCCATGAAAGCAGGCACACTACGCACATGCAGCGGAAAGCCCTCAAGGCGGCTCAAAATATCCCTGCGCCGAGCACGTGATGTTGAAGGAATTGCCAGCAGGATCTCCTGCGCCCCGGTCACATCGATCATCTGCTGGATGTTCTCCGGATTGAACACCTGCAATCCGGAGATGACCCGATCGGCGATACTGCTGTCATCGTCGATGAATGCAACGGGCCGCATCATCCGCCCCATACGCAAGGCGGCAACCAGTTGGTTACCCGCAGTGCCCGCGCCATACACGGCGACCTTGGTCAAGCCATCATCGCGGTTGGTGAAGGGTATATGCTGGGCGCCGGAAAACCAGTCGCCCATAAAGTACTGACGCATGGCCAACCGCAATCCGACAATAATCACCAAACTTAACCACCAATAGTTAAAGATGATCGAGCGTGGAACAACCGCCTGATGATTGCTGTACCAGAAAACCACAACTGCAAGAATTAACGAAGACAAGCTGACAGCTTTGATAATGGCGATGAGTGCGTCGTTGCCAAAATAACGCATGACCGCACGGTACATGCCGAAGCGAATAAACAAAGGGATTGCGACAACGGGGGCACTGAGAAACAGCCAAAAATGCTCTTGGACTGGATCGTAGATGTCCTCGATGCCTAAGCGTACGATGAACGCCAGCCACAACGCGACCCAGATCAGCACCACATCGGTGGCGACCTGTATCAGCCTTTTTTGCCGTCTCGGTAGTGCAACCAGAAACACTCGAACTGTATCCATGACGCTATCGCCCATCAGGCTTTCTCCCTCGCGTAACGGCACAAGATCGACTGTTCGTACCTTTGCCTTTTATCATTTCTACACGTTGAGAAAAGATTCGCTTTTTAGTTAATACCACCATTGATTTCTCGCTCTCCCGCATGATGCGCCCACGCCACCACCACGAGTAACACATAGGCCACGACGATACCAAGGGTTCCATCGAGGCTAAAACAGATCGCGGCAACAGCGAGCGGTAGCAGCCGGTACAGCTTGATCATCCTCACCGCAAGGGTGACAGAAAAAGGCTTCCAGAATGGCATGCTGCGACCTGACAGGCATGAATACAATGTGCTCCATATACCATTTCACCACACCCCATAAGCATCTGTGCAGGAGGGCCGTCCCAGAGCAAAAATCCTGCAGCAGCTATAGCGAGTAAGAGCGCCACCCGGATAACGTCGAGGTGTCCGGATAAACCGCAATGCAGGGATGCCCCCAGACAAACACAAATGGCTTCGACGCATTCGATGCCATCGATGCCATCGATGAAATTGTAACGGTTAAGCATCCAAAACAGATAGAGAAGACCAAGAATTGCCCGAGCCTGACGGCCTCAGTAGCCGCCAGCTACCTCACCTGCAAAATCCGTACAAGCCAAAAACCAGCCTTCACTAACGCACCGGCCGACTGCAGTTGCTGCTGCTCGCTGGTTTCGTCACCAACGGCATGTTAGCGGCAGGCGCAGGTTCGGGGAGCGGTAATCATTTACACATGATCAGGCAGCCCCAAAAGCTTAAGTAGCTGACGCCTGACGCGACCGATCTACTCGCCGGCGGATTGAGTTCGTGTAGTAATCAACAGCAAATTGCGGATAAACCAGACCCCAACGACAGCGCAGCCGACAACCAGAATCGATAAAACTGCCAACTTACTGTAAACATCTACAGCCGAGAAGGAAAACACAAAAAAAGCAGCGCCAATGCTAAAGGCAAGGGCCCACCAATGCTTGCTAGTCGGGAGATTCAGCTTATCCAGCAAAAAGGCCATTACTATTGAGTCCACGATAATGCGAAGTGTCCAGGCCCACGCAGCCCCTTCAATCCCAAAATAGTGAATAGATACATACAGAAGAGGCAGAAACAGAAAAAGCTCAAAAATATGCATACGCGCCATCCAGAACGCGCAGCCTCGCCCTAAAAGATAGGTCTGATAGATTTGAGCCAAGCAATTAACTAACACCCCTATCGACAAGATCCTCAACGCCGGCGACGCCTCAATGCTGAACTCCTGAGAAATCCACCACCCCAGAAGCTCAGGTGAAAAGAGAATGATCCCGGCAACAACAGGTGTAACACAGGCCAGCACGATCGCACTGCCAATCACCAGTAACTGATTATTGATGCCGGTAAATTTCGAACTGCGTGCCATGTAGGGAAAAAGTACGCCGCTTAGCGCCGACGGCAAGATGAACAGCTTGGTGACGAACTCATAAGGTGTTGTGTAAAACGCCAGCGAGGGAGCGTAAGCGCTTGATGCGAGAAAAAATCTGTCCATGTAAAGCATTAACGCGCTGGCCAGGTTTGAAATCGTTATCCAACCGCCGAAGGTCAGCATATTTCTTAGCTCAACCATGCGTCTTGGATGACTGACCTTGCCCTTGGAAAGGTAGAACCTGCACGCCCAGGCCATGATCAGAGAACCTACGATTCGCGCGCACAGCATGATCGCAATGATGTAGTCAATTCTCGGCGCAGACGCCAGAACGAAAAGCGGTGCAATGAACGTCACTAGTCCGAAGCCAAGACGTACAACGGAAACGATGGAAAATCGATGGAAGCCTTCCAGCACCCCGCGAAAACCGCCACTTACGATGACCAGAGGGATACTCACCGCGAGCAACAGTATGCTGTTGTCGAACTCATCCTGGGCAATGCCAAAGCGTTGATAATCGAACTGGCGTGTCACAAACACTGCCAATACGCCCATGACCAAGCCGAAAGCGCCCATCAGGCCAATACCTGAGCGAATTAGCGAGCGAAGCCGGTCGGTTTGGCCTTGAAGGGCAGCTACACGCTTGGTCAGCGCTCGCGATATACCCAGATCGAACAGGCTAGCGTAGCCAATCACAGCCCATACCAGCGTCAGGACGCCGAAGCGTTGAACTCCCAGCGCGTGGATTATATGCGGGACCGTCAGCACACCGACCAGCAGCGGAACGGCCAAAGACGTGAAGCTCAGAGCACTGTTGCGAAGTATCATCGAGCATCTGCCTTGATAGTGGCCGAACGGCAATACCTGCTTGCCAAGCCCGCCAGGAGCACAGCCAAGCCGACTAGCAGCAGGCCTGCACCTGGATAAGCAAGTATTTCAAGGCGGGAGTAGATTTCAGAAATGTCCATCAGACACGTCCAGTCAGCGAAAGAATAGATCCGGCTTTCTGCTGTTTTGAAAGAGCACCCGGTGAACAACGCGGCTTGCAACCATCCCACTGCCAAGCAGAAGCAAACCATGTACGCAAGCCACAGTCCCCATAAGGACTGCAGGAAAGGAAATCTGTCCCTGAGAAACTTCCAACCGGCAGCAAGCAAGAGACCCAAAGGAGCGATCAACGTGTGCAGATACCAGCCGGGAGCACCTGATCCGACGCCGGTCGCGGCGATTCGGACCAGCAGATAGTAGATCAGGCCACTGCAAACAGCCCCGACAATCAGGACCGCCAGAACAGCCAGTTCGCGGTTGTTGTGCGCGAGTAATCCGAAAGACGCGCACAACAGTGTCGCCAGCACAAGAACGACCGGCAGAACGAACACAACCGGAGGATAAGCGCTGGACGCCGTGCCTCCCCAGACGAATGTCATTCCAATACCCAGTATCCCTTTAACTACTTCAAAAGGATGCTGTACCGCCCCCAGCCAGAAAAAAGAGCCGGGTGCCGCAGCACCGGACAACTCCACCAAGCCGGTCAATGAGCCTCGCTGCATGAGATTGCTCAGATAGCCTTCACCGGTGAAGGCGAAAAAAACTGCGATGACCAGCAACGCTCCCGACCATGCCTTAAACCGCTCTTTGCTTTCTGGAGAACGAGCGCCCATCCATACCAGCCAGCCGAATACCGCAATCGATACCGGTAGAAACATCACCTTGGTGAGACCGCCCAGACCGAGCAGCACCCCAAGTGCGCCATACCAGTACCAGCGCTGGGGAGAGATGACGCGCCTGACCAACAGCGCCCAGACAAGGGAAAGAATCAACAGGACCAGTGAGTCGTTACCCAACCGTGCAAATTCCGGGAGGAAACCAGGCAAAAGCAGAGGCCAGGCTAATGCAATCCTGGAGTAATCATCGCGAATTTCAGGGTAGACGATGCGCACCGCATGGCTTGTCGCCACAACCCCAATGACCAGTCCGGCAAATGCCAGGGACCAGGAAAAAACGCGCAACATGAACAGTTGCGCAACCCAAGAGAGATCGGCCGTCGCCACTAGCACGGGGCCAATCAACCTGTAATAAAGCGCAGGATGTTGAGCTTGCCAGTTACTGGCCATCCCCGCCGAGAAATGGCGTTCACTTGGTGGAGTCCCATGCGGTAACCCTTTAAAGGAATCGGCATGGGAAAACCATGTTCTGTAGGTGATACCTCCATTGTTATCGAATGGAGGTGTCGTGCTGTAGGGCATCGGCGCAGACCTTTGGTAGGCCTCCACGTTGGCCGACAGCCGGCCTTGCGCAACCGATGGCGCTTCTCCTATGTCCGCAATCTGCTGGGCATAGGAGTAATGAGCCACCTCATCGTAACCTTCCCAAGGGGGAAGGAAACAGATGAAGGCGATACCAAGCAGATACGTAGCAATCCAGGTAATACTGGAAAGACCACAGCGATCCTTGATGTGCACCAGGAATGCCTTAGTGGTCAAGTAGTGCTGCCTTGTACGAATCCGCATTCTTCACTACTTTTCGATACTTTATCCCTACAACGGAAAATCCCGCCTGGCCAAATATCGACATGGTTTCGAATTGCAGAGTTGGTATTTTCCCCGGCGACACTACGATAGGAAAAACAACCTTATTTTCGTAGGGAGGCAAAGAAATAGGCAACGGTGTCGCAGTACCGATCGGATTGATGAAATATCGCGCAACCTTGCCAAATACAGGGAGCTTCTCAAGATGATTTTCAATCTTGTAAGTCGCTTCAATAACGAACACTTGATCCTGACCGTATTTGTTAACGGCCAACTCTTTAAGGTCCATCGAGGTGGACCCGACAGCTGGAGTCAACTCCCCATCCCATGCCGAGGGAGGCGTTACCCATTCTGCGAAATTTGAACCGCAGAGTTTATCGGGGCTGTTCACCCAGTTGCTTTTGATCGGAAGCTCGCTTTTTCGGCGCCAAATCAGGCTGTAATCGGTTTTCCTCACAACTTCATAGTTAGCTAGAATTTCTTCGTAAAAATTCCACGTAGCGGTCTGAATCCAGCGCTCATAAGCTGTATATGATGGACGCAACGTATGCACGAATGTCGGCTTGGCGGACTCAAAATCACTCAGATAATCAGCCCTTCTTTTTTTGCCGAGCGCATGAATTATATAGTCAACGTTCCCCTGGTTGACAACATTTGACTCCAGCTCAAAGAAGCCAGTATAGGTAGACCAAATGGTCGGACGCTGCTCATAAGTGCAAGAGGAAGGCTTCCATGTTTCAAAGTAAACGCCCTTGGCTTTATTTACACCATCCCGATGTTTTGTCGAGAAAAACGGGGTGTCTTTTACTTTAACACTGTAAGCGCCCTCGTCGGGGTCAGGAAGGCCGGGATGCAGGGAGTCGAACTCTGCGTGAAACAGCCAGCTGGCATCTATATTTTCATATTTGCGCTTATCCGGATCTTCCTTCAAAAAGAAGTCTTTCGATGAAAAATCGATAGCAGGTTTTATTGTGAAGCGTAGAGGGAAGCCATGAGCATAGGGTTCCAACAAGTCGCCATCAAGACATACAATATTATTATAGACCGATGTGACATGCCGCTCGTTGGGCTCATTCAGGAATTGAACCGCTCGGTATTTAGTAACACCCGCAAGAAGCTTTGGCTCGGACACCATAATGCAGCCGCCCGAACCGAGTGGCAAGTTAGCAACACCGTTTACCCAAACACCACTTGTTTTCGAGTAAAAAGGAGTCGATGACACGGTATGCGCAGGCAACTTTTTATCGTTATAGCGGAAATGAAAGTTTTCTTCTTTCCCTGAGTAGGTCAGTAGCAAATGCGAAGGTGAAACCTGCTCAACCTTTTCAGAGTGATCATTTATTTCAATTTTTGTGCCTTCGCTAATCAGGTCGACCAACTCAGACGGTGGATTATGAAATATCAGATAATTTTCTTCAGTTTTAGGTGCCGAATCCTTTACATCTATTTGTGCGCCCAGCAAAGACTTTGGAGGGATCACCGTTGATGCGATAGAGAAAAGATTCCTGTACTCGACGCCAACAGGAATAACGCCCGAATAGCGCTTTTCCATCGCTGCGCCGCTGTACTCTCTGGCGAAACTTGAAGCTGTAGGAACAAGCCCTCTGAAACCGTAGGGTGAAAGCAGCACAATTAAAGCCATGCCGCAAAGAGACAGGACTCTGAAGCGAGAAATATGTTTAGGCGAGAGCCGGCGCTCGATCCAGGTCCATGCAAACAAAATTATAAGTGCACAGGATATGCGTGTTACCGCTTCCGAATAGTGGCTGGAGATCATGCCCAGGTTCGAAATTAACGTAGCACAGCCATAGGCCAAGCCGAACATCCAGATCCGGCACTCATTTCTCTCGACTTTGTCAGTCGTTGTTGCAAAAGAAAACAGCACCAATGCAATGGCGATGAAAATAATAATATAGTTTAAAAACGGTCGACTGGTGCCTGGCACCAAAAACAGAGAAGCGAAGTCTTTAGGGAAAATATTTGGATATGCGCCAAAATACCAAAATTGGTCAGCGGGCAGATCGGTCAAATAGAACCTGATGGCTTCTCCCGGATCTCCAAAGGTGATGACATAAATAATAGCCAAATACACAACGGGAGTGAGAACACAAAACAGCAATGCGTCTCGCGCCCGGATATACCACTTGGGTTGCGCAGGGTGTACCAGTATCAAGGCACTGGACGCTGCTAGAAACAGGGCTATCCCCTGCTCCGTTGCGATAGTCATGGCGACAGAGCAAAAAACAACCAGCGGAATAACGATCTGTGAGAAAGATCTGTTATTGGCGATTTTTTGCTTTCTGTTTACATAGAACAGGTACCCAAGGCATAACGCCGGAACCAATGTTCTCACGGCCAGGGAAGAATAGGCGTCACCGAACGGATCGGTGAGCCAGAAAATCCCGAGCAGCTTTGTCGATATAATAAAGAATGCCGAAAGGCCGAGTGCTACGACAGGGCGTCTCAGACCTCCAAAAATCACCATAACAGCGGTGAAAGCACACAGACCGTTAATTAGGTATCTCGAAATTTCCGATGCAAACAGCGTTTTCCCAAACAACGCGTAAATCGGATAATGTAGATACGAAATTGCCAGACCGTGGAATACTTGAAAGTCCCTACCCGGAATTTCCCCGGCAGCGATTCGACGAAGCGGATTAATGTGCTGAAATGCGCCATCGATCGGAATACTTGTAAAGAAAGTGGATTTCTTTATTGTATATATAATCAGCAATAACAAAAG
>Ga0247827_10000015_pt1 | contig 125127 bp, 112 predicted proteins | sample 12C_Control_Day2_FD_194414 | JGI IMG/M metagenome (GOLD analysis project Ga0247827, IMG submission 194414) | Soil microbial communities from agricultural site in Penn Yan, New York, United States - 12C_Control_Day2 | ecosystem: Environmental > Terrestrial > Soil > Agricultural land | place... | reverse complement strand
AAGCCGTATCACCGGTACCAAAGCTCGTTATCAGCGTCAGCTGGCTACCGCTATCAAGCGCGCCCGCTTCCTGGCCCTGCTGCCCTACACCGACAGCCACGGCCGCTGAGACCGGGTCGTCGACAAGTAGCAAAGGATAAAATGCATGCGCGCCTTAGCTGATTTCATCATGCGCGGTCGCGTGCAGGCCACCCTGGTGGTGGTGGGTTGTGCGGCGTTGCCGCTGTTGTTCTGGTTGAGTGCCGCCGCCGGGAGCCTGGTGTTCCTGCGGCGCGGTTTCAAGGACGCCTCCGGAGTCCTCGCCTGGGCATTATTGCCGGCGTTGGCCTGGTGGTTCTTCGGCGAGCCGCGCACCTTGATGGTGTTGCTGGGGACGCTGGGGCTGGCTGCGCTGTTGCGCGCCGGCCAATCCTGGAACCGGGTGCTGTTGTTCAGCATTGCCATGGGCCTGGTGTATGGCGTGGTTCTGGGTTCGGTGTTCCGCGAACCGATCGAAGCTCTGGCTGGAGCGCTTGAAAAAGCCCTGCCGCAGATGCTCGACGGTCTCTACCAGCAGTTGTCGGTAGAGGAGCGGGCCCGCCTGGGCAGCCTGATCGCACCGGTGCTCAACGGCCTCATAGCGGCATTGTTGCAAGCCGTCAGTGTGCTGGCCCTGATGTTGGGTCGTTACTGGCAGGCAGTGTTGTATAACCCGGGAGGTTTTGGTCGCGAGTTTCAAGCGGTCAGGCTTCCTCTGGTGCCGACGCTGGTACTGGTGGTGCTCATGCTGGTGGGACCGAATTTCGGTCCTGAACTGGCGATGTTGACGCCCCTGTGCAGCGTACCGCTGATGTTTGCAGGGCTCGCCCTGATGCATGGGCTGGTGGCACAAGGTCGACTGGGCAAGTTCTGGTTGGTCGGGATGTACGTGACACTGCTGCTGTTCATGCAGCTGACTTATCCGTTGCTCGTGGTTTTGGCCATTGTCGACAGCCTGATTGATTTTCGCGGTCGCAAGGTACCCCCGAAAGGTGCCGATAACGATTCCGCGAACGGTGAAGGTTAAAAGTTAAGAGGTTATTACCAAATGGAACTGATCCTGCTGGAAAAAGTCGCCAACCTGGGCAACCTGGGCGACAAGGTAAATGTTAAGGCCGGTTACGGTCGTAACTTCCTGCTGCCATTCGGCAAAGCCACCGCTGCTACCGCTGCCAACCTGGCTGCGTTCGAAGAGCGTCGTGCTGAGCTGGAAAAAATCGCTGCAGAGAAAAAAGCTTCGGCTGAAACTCGCGCTGCCCAACTGGCTGAGCTGGAAGTGACCATCACTGCCACCGCCGGTGACGAAGGCAAGCTGTTCGGTTCGATCGGCACCCACGACATCGCTGACGCCCTGACCGCCTCTGGCGTTGAAGTGGCCAAAGCTGAAGTTCGTCTGCCGAACGGCACCATCCGTAACGTCGGCGAATACGACGTTGCCGTGCACCTGCACAGCGACGTTGAAGCCACCGTTCGCGTGGTTGTTGTCGCAGCCTAAGCTGGACCAATCGGCTGGCACCCTGAGTGCCAGCCGGTTAACATCGGGCACGATCCTGCTTTGCAGGTCGTGCCCTTTGTCTTTTTCATCACCCTGATTCCTGCGTGGCCATGAACGAGATAACCGCCCCCGAGCAATATGATCTGCAAACCTCTGCCCTGAAGGTGCCGCCGCATTCCATCGAGGCCGAACAGGCCGTGCTCGGTGGCCTGATGCTGGACAACAACGCCTGGGAGCGAGTGCTCGATCAAGTCTCCGACGGCGATTTCTACCGGCATGACCACCGTCTGATCTTCCGTGCCATCCACAAGCTCGCCGACCAGAACGCCCCGTTCGACGTGGTGACCCTGCACGAGCAGCTGGACAAGGAAGGCCTGAGCTCGCAAATCGGCGGTCTGGGTTACTTGGGCGAACTGGCCAAGAACACCCCGTCGGTGGCCAACATCAAGGCCTATGCGGCGATCATCCGCGAGCGGGCGACCCTGCGTCAGCTGATCAGCATCAGCAACGAGATCGCCGACAGCGCCTTCAACCCCCAGGGGCGTAACGCCGCCGAGATTCTCGATGAGGCCGAACGGCAGATCTTCCAGATCGCCGAAGCACGGCCGAAAACCGGCGGCCCGGTGGGCGTCAACGACCTGCTGACCAAGGCCATCGACCGTATCGACACGCTGTTCAATACCGACAGCGCGATCACCGGCCTGTCCACCGGCTACACCGACCTCGACGAGAAGACCAGTGGCCTGCAGCCGGCCGACCTGATCATCGTCGCCGGCCGTCCATCCATGGGTAAGACCACCTTCGCCATGAACCTGGTGGAGAACGCCGTGTTGCGCAGCGACAAGGCGGTACTGGTGTACTCCCTGGAGATGCCAGGTGAATCGCTGATCATGCGTATGCTCTCGTCCCTGGGCCGTATCGACCAGACCAAGGTGCGCTCCGGTCAGCTCGAAGACGACGACTGGCCGCGCCTGACCTCGGCGGTCAACCTGCTCAACGACCGCAAGCTGTTCATCGACGATACCGCCGGCATCAGCCCGTCGGAAATGCGCGCGCGTACCCGTCGCCTGGTACGTGAGCACGGCGAAGTCGGCCTGATCATGATCGACTACCTGCAGCTGATGCAGATCCCGGGCTCCAGCGGTGACAACCGCACCAACGAGATTTCCGAGATCTCCCGCTCGCTCAAGGCCCTGGCCAAAGAGTTCAACTGCCCGGTGGTAGCCCTGTCGCAGCTCAACCGTTCCCTCGAACAGCGGCCGAACAAGCGCCCGGTGAACTCCGACTTGCGTGAATCGGGTGCGATCGAGCAGGACGCCGACGTGATCATGTTCGTTTACCGCGACGAGGTCTATCACCCGGAAACCGAGCACAAAGGCATTGCCGAAATCATTATCGGCAAACAGCGGAACGGCCCGATCGGCTTTATCCGCCTGGCCTTCATCGGTAAGTACACGCGCTTCGAAAACCTCGCGCCGGGTAGTTACAACTTCGACGACGACGAATAAGGCTAAATGACCTATTCCGACCTTTAACGTCGGAATTGGTCAATTTTTGTGCTATATTCCGCGCCCGCGATTTTTCATCGATTAGCTACCGGTCACTGACATGCAAGCAGCCAAACCACTTTTCGACTATCCCAAGTACTGGGCCGAATGCTTCGGACCAGCGCCTTTCCTGCCGATGAGCAGGGAGGAGATGGATCAGCTCGGCTGGGATTCCTGCGACATCATCATCGTGACCGGCGACGCCTACGTCGACCATCCGTCGTTCGGCATGGCGATCATCGGCCGTCTGCTGGAAGCCCAGGGCTTTCGCGTCGGCATCATTGCCCAGCCGAACTGGCAGTCCAAAGACGACTTCATGAAGCTTGGCGAGCCGAACCTGTTCTTCGGCGTCGCGGCCGGCAACATGGACTCGATGATCAACCGTTACACCGCCGACAAGAAGATCCGCTCCGACGACGCCTACACCCCGGGCGGTCTGGCCGGCAAGCGTCCGGACCGTGCCAGTCTGGTCTACAGTCAGCGCTGTAAAGAGGCCTACAAGCATGTGCCGATCGTTCTTGGCGGCATCGAGGCTTCCCTGCGCCGTATCGCCCACTACGATTACTGGCAGGACAAGGTTCGCCATTCGATCCTGATCGATGCCTGCGCCGATATCCTGCTGTACGGCAACGCCGAGCGGGCCATCGTTGAAGTGGCTCAGCGCCTGGCGTTTGGTGAGAAGATCGAAGACATTACCGACATTCGCGGTACTGCATTCATTCGTCGTGACACGCCGCAAGGCTGGTACGAAGTCGACTCCACGCGTATCGACCGTCCGGGCAAGATCGACAAGATCATCAACCCGTACGTCAACACCCAGGACACCCAGGCCTGCGCCATCGAGCAGGAGAAGGGCCCGGTCGAAGACCCGAACGAAGCCAAGGTCGTGCAGATTCTGGCCAGCCCGCGCATGACCCGTGACAAGACGGTGATTCGCCTGCCATCGTTCGAGAAGGTGCGCGGCGACGCGGTGCTCTATGCCCACGCCAACCGCGTGCTGCACCTGGAAACCAACCCGGGCAACGCCCGTGCCCTGGTGCAAAAGCACGGCGAAGTGGACGTCTGGTTCAACCCGCCACCCATCCCGATGACCACTGAAGAAATGGACTACGTGTTCGGCATGCCCTATGCGCGCATCCCGCACCCGGCGTATGGCAAGGAGAAAATCCCGGCCTACGACATGATCCGTTTCTCGGTGAACATCATGCGTGGCTGCTTCGGTGGCTGCACCTTCTGCTCGATCACCGAGCACGAAGGGCGGATCATCCAGAACCGCTCGCACGAGTCGATCATTCGCGAAATCGAAGAGATCCGCGACAAAGTGCCTGGCTTTACCGGTGTCATTTCCGACCTCGGTGGCCCGACCGCGAACATGTACCGTATCGCCTGCAAGAGCCCCGAGATCGAATCGGCGTGCCGCAAGCCATCGTGCGTGTTCCCGGGGATTTGCCCGAACCTGAACACCGATCACTCCGCGCTGATCAAGTTGTACCGCAGTGCGCGTGCCTTGCCGGGGGTGAAGAAGATCCTCATCGCCTCGGGCCTGCGCTATGACCTGGCGGTGGAATCGCCGGAGTACGTCAAGGAACTGGTGACCCACCACGTTGGCGGCTACCTGAAGATTGCCCCGGAGCACACCGAGGAAGGCCCGCTGAATCAGATGATGAAGCCGGGCATCGGTAGCTACGACCGCTTCAAGCGCATGTTCGAGAAGTACTCCAAGGAAGCGGGCAAAGAGCAGTACCTGATCCCGTACTTCATCGCCGCGCACCCGGGCACCACCGACGAAGACATGATGAACCTGGCCCTGTGGCTCAAGGGCAACGGCTTCCGTGCCGACCAGGTGCAGGCGTTCTACCCGTCGCCGATGGCCTCGGCCACGGCCATGTACCACTCGGGCAAGAACCCGCTGCGCAAGGTCACGTACAAGAGCGACCCGGTGACCATCGTCAAGAGCGAGCAGCAGCGCCGTCTGCACAAGGCCTTCCTGCGCTATCACGATCCGAAGGGCTGGCCGATGCTGCGTGAAGCGCTGGAACGCATGGGCCGTGCCGACCTGATCGGCCCGGGCAAGCACCAGCTGATTCCGCTGCACCAGCCTGCCACCGACAGCTACCAGAGTGCCCGGCGCAAGAACTCGACGCCGGCGGGCAGCCACAAGGTGGCCAAAGAGCAGAAGATCCTCACCCAGCACACCGGCTTGCCGCCACGTGGCAGCGACGGTTCCAATCCGTGGGACAAGCGCGAACAGGCCAAGGCCGCGGCCTTTGCCCGCAACCAGCAGGCAGCCAAGGAGCGCAAGGAAGCCGCCAAAGGCGGAGGCAAGGGCAAGAAAAAGCCCGCGCGCCAGCCGGTTCTGCCGCGGTGATCTGACCTGCTCTGTGGGAGCCAGCCTTGCTGGCGATGCCCGGCGCAGCCGGGCCAGGGGCGCTACGCGCCCCATCGCCGGCAAGGCCGGCTCCCACAAATAAGCAAGTGACAGACAGTTGCTCCCACTAGTCAGGCTTTTTGTCGACCCATTTGGGCAGTACCGGTGCCTGGTAACTGTCCATGGCATCCAGCAGTTCGGCAGGGCTATCGGCCAATCGCAGCATGGCGCGATGCTGTGGGCGTACGAAGCCTTCTTCCACCACGTGGTCGAGGAAGCTGCCCAGCTTGCTGTAGAAACCGTTGACGTCGAGCAGTCCCAGCGGCTTGGCGTGATATCCCAGCTGGCCCCAGGTCCAGACTTCGAACAGTTCCTCCAGAGTACCCAGGCCGCCGGGCAGGGCAACGAAGGCATCGCTCAACTCGGCCATGCGTGCTTTGCGCGCGTGCATGCCATCGACGACTTCCAGGCGGGTCAGGCCGCTGTGGCCGACTTCGGCATCTTTCAGGGCCTGGGGGATGATGCCGATCACTTCACCACCGGCGGCCATGGCCGCATCGGCAACGATACCCATCAGGCCGACGGCACCACCGCCATAGACCAGGGTCAGGCCGCGCTGGGCGATGGCCTGGCCGAGGGCGATGGCGGCTTCCCGGTAAGCTGGGTTGACGCCGGTGCTGGCGCCACAGAACACACAAACGGAACGTACTGGCATTGCTTCTCTCCGGTTACAAGCGGACACAGAGTAAGCGGCTGGCCGGTAGCTTCCAAGTCGGTAATGTGGCATTAACTGCAGGTTGCCCGTTATTCCGGTCGGGCAAACTCGCAGGTCGTGCCGCTGGCACCACAGGCGTAGGCGGCCAGCAGGCTGTTCATCAAGCTACCAAGGGACATGTTTTCTGCTCCTGAATGAGAGGTTGTCTCATCGTCCATTAATGGAGCATGATGTGCACTTTGATTGGCTGTATACAATCGATAGAACAATTCTACTGTCTGGCCCTTGGCCAGCCCCTTGATTCATATCAGGGAAAGGCTGAAGGGATTCAGGCAGTCTGCAAACTGATCAAAACCCTGCCAAGGAGATTCACGATGTTTGCCAAAGTTGTAGCCGTATCCTTGCTGACCCTCGCCAGCACTCAGGTATTTGCCGCCGAGTGCAAGGTTACCGTCGACTCCACCGACCAGATGTCCTTCAACACCAAGGCCATCGAAATCGACAAGAGCTGCAAGACTTTCACCGTTGAACTGACTCACTCCGGTTCCTTGCCGAAGAACGTCATGGGCCACAACCTGGTGATCAGCAAAGAAGCTGACATGCAGCCGATCGCGACCGACGGTCTGAGCGCGGGTATCGACAAGAGCTACTTGAAAGATGGCGACACGCGCATCATCGCTCACACCAAAGTGATCGGCGCGAAGGAAAGCGACTCGGTGACCTTCGATGTGTCCAAGCTGGATGCGAACGAGAAGTACGGTTTCTTCTGCTCGTTCCCAGGCCACATCTCGATGATGAAAGGCACTGTTACTCTGAAGTAATGCGTAGCCTGTAAATCGCGGGGCAAGCCCGCTCCCACAGACAATGTGTGGGAGCGGGCTTGCCCCGCGATGCATTTCAGGGCGCGAAAGGCATCTCGCGCTTGTGCTGGGTCTTGCGGTAGGTGCCAGTGATGATGTCGAACGCTTCCTGGCTCACCGGCTCGCCATGCAGGAAGGCATCGATCTGCGCATAGGTTACGCCATGCGACGCCTCGTCCGGCTTGCCCGGGGCCAGGTCTTCCAGGTCCGCAGTCGGCACTTTCTCCACCAGTGATTCCGGGGCGCCAAAGCTGCGCGCGATTGCCCGAACCTGGTTCTTCACCAACCCGCTCAGGGGCGCCAGGTCGCAGGAACCATCACCGAACTTGGTAAAGAAGCCCATCACCGCTTCGGCGGCGTGGTCGGTGCCGATCACCAGGCCCTGGCGAGCGCCGGCGATGGTGTATTGAGCGACCATGCGCATGCGTGCCTTGGTATTGCCGACGACGAAATCGACCATCGCCGGCTGACCGTTCTCGAGCGCCTGCACCTCTTTGGCCAGCGCCTGTACCGCCGGGGCAATGTTCACCGTGTGCAGTTCATCCGGCTTGATCACTTCCAGACAAGCCTGGGCGTCATGCTCATCCTGCTGGACGTGGTAGGGCAGGCGCACGGCGATGAAGCGGTACTGCTCATCACCGGTCTCGCTACGCAGCTCATTGATCGCCCGTTGCGCCAGCAGGGCAGCGGTCAGCGAATCGACACCGCCACTGATACCCAGCACCAGGGTTTTCAGGCGGGCATTGTTCAGGCACTGCTTGATGAAGGCCACGCGCCGGGTCACTTCGGCATCGAGCGCGGCGCGGTCGGCGAACGGCGGCTGGACCTTGAGCGCTTGCGCAATCTCTCGCTGGACAGCTTGCATGAATTACTCCTTGGGCACTTTGAAGACGTGGCGCAGGTAGGCGACGAAGTTTTCGTCGCGGCATTGGGTCTTGGCTGCCTCGTCGGAAATCTTGGCGACAGGCTGGCCGTTGCAGTCGGTCATTTTAAGCACGATGTTCATCGGCGCCACCCCCGGGATGTCACAGGTCAGGTTGGTGCCAATGCCGAAGCTGACGTTGATCCGTCCGCGCAGGGCACGGAAGATCTCCAGTGACTTGGTCAGGTTCAGGCCATCGGAGAACACCAGGGTCTTGGTCATCGGGTCGATGCCGAGCTTGCGGTAGTGGGCGATGGCTTTTTCCGCCCAGCGCACCGGGTCGCCCGAGTCATGGCGCAGGCCGTCGAACAGCTTGGCGAAGAACAGGTCGAAATCGCCGAGGAAGGCATCCATGGTGATGCAGTCGGTCAAGGCGATGCCGAGCAGGCCGCGGTACTCGCGGACCCAGCAGTCGAGGGCGGCGATCTGGCTGTCGATCAAGCGTGGTCCCAGCTGCTGGTGGGCCATGATCCACTCGTGGGCCATGGTCCCCAAGGGCTTGATATCCAGCTTTCGTGCCAGGTGCACGTTACTGGTGCCGACGAAGCGCGCGGGGAAATCTTCCTTGAGCACCCGCACGACTTCTTCCTGGACCTTGTACGAGAAGCGTCGGCGGGTGCCGAAGTCGGCCACCTGCAATTCAGCCAGCTCATCGCTGCTGGCATGGGCCTTGAGCCAGTCAAATTTGCGGTAGAGCTGGTCGCGCGCTTCGCTGAGTTTGACCTGGGGATAGCGCTGGCGGTTGCGCACTTCGCTGATGATCGCCAGCAGCGGCACCTCGAAGAGGATTACGTGCAACCACGGGCCACGCAGACGCAGGTACAGCTCATCGTTTTCGATGCCCAATTGCAGGTAGCGCAAATTGAAGCGAAACAGGCCGAGAAAACGCAGGAAGTCCGGCTTTATGAAGCTGATCTGTTCGAGAAAACCCAATTGGCCATTGGCCAGACTCAGTTCGCACAGCTTGTCGATCTGTTCGCGTATCTGCGCCAGATAGGGGCGCAGGTCTTCGCCATTGCGGCAGCGAAACTCCCATTCGACGTCGACGTTGGGATAGTTGTGCAGCACGGCCTGCATCATGCTCAGCTTGTAGAAATCCGTGTCGAGCAGGTTCTGCACGATGCGATCGGCGAAGGCGCTCTCGCTCATAAGGGGCTCCGTAAGGGGCGCGCGCCATCAACTGCCAGCAACGACGCACAGACCTCGCCATTGTGCCAGCCTTTTTCCGCAGGTGGGCAGGCAAGCCTCGGGTACATCGGTAGCAGCCTACAGGTAGCAGCGCATTCCCGGGTCAGCGGCTAGCCTGTAGTGGTGCCCGCTGTAGCAGTCGCGCACCAAGGATGTGCAGTTCGGTTACGCATCCTGTTACAGGCTGGTTGCACGTAAACACTTGCCGGGGTTGCAATGATGGCACTTGGTGGTTGCTCTTTTTCTCCTGGTGCGGTGGCGCTTAGCTTGCCGCAGACGGTTGCACAGCCAGTAAAAAAAGGACGCGGCCCAGGCCCCGGGAACTTCTTCACGCGTTTTTCCAGAATAAAAATCCAATGGCACGGCCCTTGCTCAGAGCAATTGCTGAAAGTTGTAGTGCCAATCAAAAAAACTCCAAGGAGCACCACCTCATGTCGCAGACGTTTTACAAGAAAGGCTTTCTGGCCCTTGCCGTGGCTACGGCGCTGGGTGTTTCTTCGTATGTTCAGGCCGACATCAAGATCGGCGTAGCAGGGCCGATGACCGGTCCCAGCGCAGCGTTTGGCGAGCAGTACATGAAAGGTGCACAGGCGGCGGCGGATGCCATCAATGCCGCGGGCGGTGTCAACGGCGAGAAGATTGTTCTGGTGGCAGGTGACGATGCCTGTGAACCGAAGCAGGCCGTAGCCGTAGCCAACCGTCTGGTTGACCAGGAAAAGGTCGCCGGGGTGGTCGGGCACTTCTGCTCGTCCAACACCATTCCGGCTTCAGAGGTCTATGACGAAGCCGGGATCATTGCTATCACCCCAGGCTCGACCAACCCGCAAGTTACCGAGCGCGGCCTGACCGCCATGTTCCGTATGTGCGGACGTGACGACCAGCAAGGCATCGTCGCTGGCGACTACATCGTCGACGTGCTCAAGGGCAAGAAAGTCGTGGTGCTGCATGACAAGGACACTTACGGTCAGGGCCTGGCGGATGCAACCAAAGCCCAGCTGGCCAAGCGTGGCGTAACCCCGGTGCTGTATGAAGGTCTGACCCGTGGCGAGAAGGACTTCAGCGCCGTGGTCACCAAGATCCGCGGAGCGGGTGCCGACGTCGTTTACTTCGGTGGTCTGCATCCGGAGGCAGGTCCACTGGTCCGTCAATTGCGTGAGGCAGGTCTGAAGGACGTCAAGTTCATGTCCGATGACGGCATCGTCACTGACGAGCTGGTCACCACCGCCGGTGGCGCACAGTACGTCGATGGCGTGTACATGACCTTCGGCGCCGACCCACGCCTGCTGCCTGACAGCAAGGCGGTAGTGGATGCCTTCCGCAAGACCGGCTATGAACCTGAGGGCTACACCCTGTACGCCTATGCATCGCTTCAGGCCCTGGCTGCAGGCTTCAACGGCGCCAAGTCGAACAAGGGCGAGGACGCCGCCAAGTGGCTCAAGGCCAATCCGGTGAAAACCGTGATGGGCGAGAAGACCTGGGACAGCAAGGGCGACCTGAAAGTCTCTGACTACGTGGTCTACCAGTGGGACAAGGACGGCAAGTACCACCAACTGGAAAAACAAAAATAACAACGGTATCCGACCCGGGCCTGTGCCCGGGTCGCTACCCGGTTTTGCGCCGTACCTGTCTTTTCTCGTAGATCTGCACAACCCTGCGCTGCGAGGGCCGCTTCATCCGGGGCTCACCGTAGTCGGCGCTTGTGCAATCTCAAATACGTGAGATTGCGTTATGGATGGTATTTTCCTGCAGCAACTGGTCAACGGGCTGACCCTCGGGTCTGTCTATGGCCTGATCGCCATCGGCTACACAATGGTCTATGGCATTATCGGCATGATCAACTTCGCGCACGGCGAGGTGTATATGATCTCCGCTTACCTGGCGGCGATCAGTCTGGCATTGCTGGCGTACTTCGGTATCGAATCCTTCCCGCTGCTGATGCTCGGGACGCTGATCTTCACTGTCGTGGTAACCGGCGTTTATGGCTGGACCATCGAACGCATCGCCTACAAACCCCTGCGTAACTCCACCCGCCTGGCGCCGCTGATCAGTGCCATCGGTATCTCGCTGATCCTGCAGAACTACGCACAGATCAGCCAGGGTGCACGCCAGCAAGGCATTCCTACCCTGCTCGAAGGCGCCTGGCGCCTGGAAGTGGGCACCGGCTTCGTCCAGCTGACCTACACCAAGATCTTTATCCTGGTTGCCGCGTTCGTCGGCATGGCCGCACTGACCTACATCATCAAGTTCACCAAGCTGGGGCGCATGTGCCGAGCGACCCAACAGGATCGCAAGATGGCCTCGATCCTCGGTATCAACACTGACCGGGTGATTTCCTACGTGTTCGTCATCGGTGCGGTAATGGCCGCGCTGGCGGGCGTGCTGATCACCATGAACTACGGCACCTTCGACTTCTATGCCGGCTTCATCATCGGCATCAAGGCCTTCACCGCAGCGGTACTGGGTGGCATCGGCTCGCTGCCGGGCGCCATGCTCGGCGGGATCATCCTCGGCATCTCCGAGTCGCTGTTCTCCGGGTTGATCAACTCCGACTACAAAGACGTGTTCAGTTTCTCCTTGCTGGTGCTGATTCTGATCTTCCGTCCCCAAGGCCTGCTGGGTCGCCCACTCGTGGCGAAGGTGTAAGTATGTCTGCTGCCAAATCCACTTCATTCGATCTCAAGCGCAGCCTGATTGACGCGATTCTCGCCGGGCTGATTTCCCTGATTGTGTTCGGGCCTATCGTCGGCGTGGTGCTCGACGGCTACAGCTTCAATATGGAACCGACCCGCGTCGCCTGGCTGGTGGCCGGAGTCATGGTCGGACGTTTCGTCCTCAGCCTGTTCCTGCAGACCCCCAAGGGCCAGGCGATCCTGCAAGGTTTCGAGGGCAGCGGCTCCGGCGTGCACGTGCTGGCGCCGGACTACAAATCGCGGCTGCGCTGGATCATTCCGGGCCTGATCGTGATCGCCATCGTCTTCCCGTTCTTTGCCAACAAGTACCTGCTGACGGTGGTCATCCTCGGCCTGATCTACGTGTTGCTCGGGCTTGGCCTGAACATCGTGGTAGGCCTGGCCGGCCTGCTCGACCTCGGTTACGTGGCCTTCTACGCCATTGGTGCCTACGGTCTGGCGCTGGGCTACCAGTACCTGGGCCTGGGTTTCTGGACCGTGTTGCCGCTGGCCGCCCTCGCCGCAGCGTTGGCCGGGTGCATATTGGGCTTCCCGGTTCTGCGAATGCACGGCGACTACCTGGCCATCGTGACCCTGGGCTTCGGTGAAATCATTCGCCTGATACTCAACAACTGGCTGTCGTTCACCGGCGGTCCGAACGGCATGCCGGTGCCATCGCCAACCTTCATGGGCCTGGAATTCGGGCGTCGGGCCAAGGACGGCGGGGTGCCGTTCCATGAGTTCTTCGGCATCGACTACAACCCCAACCTGAAATTCCTGTTCATCTACATCGTGCTGTTCCTGGTGGTGCTGGCGGTGCTGTACATCAAGCACCGGCTGACCCGCATGCCGGTCGGCCGCGCCTGGGAAGCGCTGCGCGAAGACGAAATCGCCTGTCGTTCGATGGGCCTGAACCACGTACTGGTCAAACTCTCGGCGTTCACCATCGGTGCTTCGACGGCGGGCTTGGCCGGGGTGTTCTTTGCCAGTTACCAGGGCTTCGTCAACCCGTCCTCGTTCACCTTCTTCGAGTCGGCGCTGATCCTCGCCATTGTGGTCCTCGGTGGCATGGGTTCGACGGTCGGTGTGGTGATCGCCGCGTTTGTCCTGACCGTGGCCCCGGAGCTTTTGCGCAGCTTCTCCGAGTACCGGGTGCTGCTGTTCGGCGTACTCATGGTGTTGATGATGATCTGGCGACCGCGCGGGCTGATTCGCATCAGCCGTACCGGTGTAGTTCCGCGTAAAGGAGTAGCGCCATGAGCGATGACGTGATTCTCTCGGTCGACAACCTGATGATGCAGTTTGGCGGGATCAAGGCGCTCAGCGATGTCAGCCTCAAGGTCCGGCGCAACTCGATCTTCGCCTTGATCGGCCCTAACGGCGCGGGCAAGACCACGGTGTTCAACTGCCTGACCGGCTTCTACAAAGCCAGTGGCGGCAAGATCGAACTGAACATGCGCGGTACCCGCACCAACGTGATCCAGCTGCTTGGCGAGCGCTTCCAGCTGGGCGACTTCGTCTCGCCCAAGCGCTTCATCAACCGCCTGCACTACAAGATGTTCGGCGGTACCCACCTGGTCAACCGCGCAGGTCTGGCGCGGACCTTCCAGAACATTCGCCTGTTCCGGGAAATGTCGGTGGTGGAAAACCTGCTGGTGGCCCAGCACATGTGGGTCAACCGCAATCTGCTGTCGGGTGTGCTCAACACCAAGGCGTACCGCAAAGCCGAAAGCGATGCCCTGGACCATGCCTTCTACTGGCTGGAAGTGGTCGACCTGGTCGACTGTGCCAACCGTCTGGCTGGCGAGTTGTCCTACGGCCAGCAACGCCGCCTGGAGATTGCCCGGGCCATGTGCACCCGGCCACAGATCATCTGCCTGGATGAACCGGCGGCAGGCCTCAACCCGCAGGAAACCGAAGCGCTGAGCAAGATGATCCGCGTGCTGCGGGACGAGCACGACATCACCGTGGTGCTGATCGAGCACGACATGGGCATGGTCATGAGCATCTCCGACCATATCGTGGTCCTGGACCACGGCAACGTGATCGCCGAAGGCGCACCGCAGGACATCCGTCATAACCCGACGGTGATTGCGGCTTATCTGGGCGCCGATGAAGAGGAACTGGTATGAGTTCAGCGATCCTCGAAATGAAAGAGATCGATGTGTTCTACGGGCCGATCCAGGCCCTGAAGAAAGTCTCGCTGCACATCAACGAAGGCGAAACGGTGAGCCTGATCGGCTCCAACGGTGCCGGCAAATCGACCCTGCTGATGTCGATCTTCGGGCAGCCGCGGGCGGCGAGCGGGCAGATTGTCTATCGCGGTACTGACATTACCCACAAGTCCTCTCACTACATTGCCTCCAACGGTATCGCCCAGTCACCGGAAGGGCGTCGGGTGTTCCCGGACATGTCGGTGGAAGAGAACCTGATGATGGGCACCATCCCCATCGGGGACAAATTCGCCAACGAAGACATGCAGCGCATGTTCGAGCTGTTTCCACGGCTCAAGGAACGGCGTAATCAGCGCGCCATGACCATGTCCGGTGGTGAGCAGCAAATGCTCGCCATCGCCCGGGCGTTGATGAGCAGGCCCAAGCTGTTGTTGCTCGACGAGCCGTCCCTGGGGCTGGCGCCGATTGTGGTCAAACAGATCTTCGCCACCCTGCGTGAACTGGCACAGACCGGCATGACCATCTTCCTGGTGGAGCAGAACGCCAACCATGCGCTCAAGCTCTCGGACCGCGCCTATGTGATGGTCAACGGCCAGATCCGCATGACCGGCAGCGGGCAGGAACTGTTGGTCAACGAGGAGGTGCGTAACGCTTACCTGGGCGGGCACTGATCCGAGCTGGCAAAAAGGCCCTGCATTGCAGGGCTTTTTTTTGTCCACAGCTTTGTGGAAAACCTTACGAGCACTTCCCTTGGGGCGCGACACAAAGTCGCTGCAAGCGGATGTTTTTACGTGCATTCGAGTTGTCCACCATTGGTGTGGAAGCGGCTGTGGGTAACTTGGTGGCACCTTGCTGAAAGCCTTTTATTACAAGGCTTTCAGTCGCGTGGTTGTTTTTTGATCAAGTGTTCAGGAAAGATTTTCAGCGGCCGTTGTCAAGTCTTTTGTAGCCAGTGCAACTTGCCTGAAAACCCGGGGAGAAGGCTGTGGATAAGTCTGTGGGCAAGCATTGGAAAGAACGCTGTAAGCGCCGTCGCCGAAGGCCTTGAGCCATCACGGAAATTATCGCCCCCATGCTTCGGGTAGCCCTGAGGTCAATCTGCGCGTCTGTGGTCAAGGAAAATACTTGTCGATACCGCTGAAACAGTCGGATTGCGCGGCGTGGAGTTGCCCCCATTCTTTGTGCAAGAGCCTGTGGATAAGGTGAGCAAAGCTTGCTCCAGGCCATATGGATCAAGGGGTTGGCGCGTTTGGTCGTTTTTTGTACAGTGCATGCATGCTTGCTGGCAGGGTTATCGGCGGGCATTCTGCTGATCCGTGATCTCGACCTTGCAAGGAGTACCCGATGACTTCCACCGTTTTCATCACTGGCGCGACCTCTGGCTTCGGCGAAGCCTGTGCCCGTCGATTTGCCGAAGCTGGCTGGTCGCTGGTGCTGACCGGTCGCCGTCAGGAGCGCCTGGACGCGCTATGTGCAGAGTTGTCGAAGCAGACTGAAGTGCACGGTCTGGTAGTCGATGTGCGTGACCGCAAGGCCATGGAAGCGGCGATTGCCAACCTGCCGCCGTCGTTCGCCAAGTTGCGCGGGCTGATCAACAACGCCGGCCTGGCCCTGGGCGCCGACCCGGCCCCCAAGTGCGACCTGGATGACTGGGAAACCATGGTCGACACCAACATCAAAGGCCTGATGTACAGCACCCGCCTGTTGTTGCCACGGTTGATTGCCCATGGTCGCGGCGCAACCATTCTCAACGTGGGTTCGGTGGCGGGTAACTATCCGTATCCGGGCAGCCATGTGTATGGCGGTACCAAGGCCTTTGTCGGCCAGTTTTCCTTGAGCTTGCGCTGCGACCTGCAAGGCACCGGTGTGCGTGTCAGCAACATCGAGCCAGGCTTGTGTGAAAGCGAGTTTTCCCTGGTGCGCTTTGGTGGTGACCAGGCGCGTTATGACGCTACCTACGCAGGCGCTGAGGCCATCCAGCCGCAGGACATTGCCGAGACCATTTTCTGGATCATGAACCAGCCGGCGCACATCAATATCAACAGCCTGGAGCTGATGCCGGTGAGCCAGGCGTGGGCCGGGTTTTCGATCGATCGTTCTGGCAAGGCTTGAGGGCCAATCGCCGGCAAGGCCGGCTCCCACAGGTTTTTCAGTGAACCCCTGTGGGAGCCGGCCTTGCCGGCGATTGACGTCAGATCTGGCGCTGCAACCCTTCCAGGCAGGTCGCCAGATGATAAGGCGTGGTCGACGGCATATCGCTGCGGCTGACCGCGCCACTGGCGTCACGGCATTCGTACCAGCCTCCGGCATGCAGAAAATGCTGCTGCAGCGCCTGCAGCTGGGTGAGGACCTTGCCGGCGCCGCCCGGGCGCAAGGCCAGGGCGCGCAAGTACTCGGCCTGGGCCCAGATGCGCTGGGTGGCATCGCGAACCTTGCCGTCGGCGTCGAGCATGGCCAACACCGCGCTCTCTTTCACTCCGCATTGCTCGGCATAGGCGAACGCCCGGTCGAGGGACGTGTGCAGCTCGCTACCGCGCAGCAACGCTGAAGACTCCAGCAGGAAGAACCACTCGAACTGATGGCCCGGTTCGAACCAGTTATCCACAGCGCCGCGTGGTTTCTCCAGCATCACCCCGTGTTCGGCATCGATGAAGTGCTCCTGCATGGCTTTGGCCAGCGTCTGCAGGGCATTTTCTACTGCTTGGTCATCGCGTACCGAGAGGGTCGCGAGGAACGCTTCAGCCAAATGCATCAGCGGATTCTGCAAAGGGCCGCTACCAAGGTCCGACCAGTCTTCATCGAGGCTGGCTTCATACAAACCGTCATCCCGGGCGAAACGTTCGGCGACCACACTCAGTGCTGCATTGAGGGTGGACTCGACCAGCTGCTCGCGAACCTGTCCCCAGTAGTGAGCGCAGGCAAAGATGATGAAGGCGTGGGTGTAGAGGTCCTTGCGCCGATCCAGCGGCTTGCCCTGGGCATCGATGCTGTAGAACCAGCCGCCATGCTCGGCATCGTGGAAGTGCCGTTGCAACGAGCGGAATAGCGCCGCTGCGCGTTCACGGGCGCCAGGTTGCTCGATGCGGCTGCTGAACAGGTACAGCTGACGGGCACAGGCCATGGCCCGGTAGCGCTCTGCAGGTAGCGGCTGCTGCTGTGCATTCAGCGCTTCGTAAGGCAGGGCCATTTCTGCATTCCAGCCCGGTCCTTGCCAGAGCGGCACGATGCGCTGGGTAAAGTGCGTCTGTACCTGTTCGAGCAGGGCAGGCAGTTCAGGCTGGGCAGTACGAAGGTCGGGCATGGAGAAGAATCGTCGCGATCGGTGCGTTTGCGCGCATGGTAGCAGGAAACGGCGCTATTACAGGGTACTGAGCCCCTGCCAATGCTTGGCGCCGACGAAGATGAAGCGCAATTGTTGGGTGATCTTGTCCTGGGCGCTCAGTGTTTGTCCGGCATCGTCGGCCGGCTCGTCGATCAGTTCCGGCAGGGTGGCGAACACGGTTTTTACCACCAGGTCGGCGATCACCGAGAGGGCGGCGTTATCCAGGTGCTGCCAGCGCGGCATACGCTCAAGGTCGGTGGCCAGGTCCGAACTGATGCCCTGGCGCAGGGTGGCAATCGCCTGCCGTACCGGTTGCGAGCCACCGTATTGCTCGCGCGCGAGAAACAGAAACTGCGGGCGATTGGCCGCGACCACGTCGAGGAAGATACGCACCGAGGCGTCGGTAATGCCGCCGAGTTCGAGTTCATTGTGGCGGACCAGGCGAATGGTCTGGCGAAAGGTTTCGCCGACTTCATTGACCAGGGCCAGGCCGAGCTGGTCCATATCGGAAAAATGCCGGTAGAACCCGGTGGGTACGATTCCCGCGCATTTGCTCACTTCACGCAGGCTGATGCTGCCGAAGCCTCGGCCACTTTCCATCAGGTGGCGGGCGGCATCCAGCAGGGCTTGGCGGGTCTGTTGCTTTTGTTCGGCGCGCGGCAGCATGGCGAGTATCGGTTGGCAGTGAAACAGCCCTGCACTCTAATAGCCTGCGCCAGGAAAAACAAAGCCCGGTCAATTGACCGGGCTTGGAGGGGAACCGTTGCAAGGCTGGGATCTCTTGTTGTCTGGCATAGGTTTCAGCTCACGCGTTGGTTCTTTTCGATCAGCCGGTCAGAACCACCTTCGGCTACGCGGATGTTACGTTCCAGCAGACGATCCGAGCCGCCTTCGGCTACACGGTTGTTGCGTTCCAGCAGACGATCCGAACCGCCTTCGGCTACACGGTTGTTGCGTTCCAGCAGACGATCCGAACCGCCTTCGGCTACACGGTTGTTGCGTTCCAGCAGACGATCCGAGCCGCCTTCGGCTACACGATTGTTGCGCTCCAGCAGACGATCAGAGCCACCTTCGGCCAGGGTGTTCAGCGGTTGCGAGATCACGGTGGAGCTGGAACGGGATTCGGCGGTCAGGCTTTGTTCGCTGGCTGGAATGGCGAAGGCATTGGCGGCCAGGATGGACAGGGACAGGCTCAGCAGCAATTGGCGTTTCATGGTTCGGTGCTCCTTGGAGGGGCTGGAAAGTGGGTACGGAGCCAATGCTACGCTCGGGGGCGCCAGATAAAAGTTCATAAAGATAATGGTGACAATCGATGGAATTGATGCTTTGGCGCGAAGCCTCTAGCCTGCACTTTGTAGCCAGGTGAAAGGGCGGCGGCAGCGCTTTTCAAGGCAAGGACCGGCAAGCCTGATTGATGGAAAACCGAGAAAAAAGTCAGGAAAAAAGCGAAAACACCCATCGCCAGTTAAACCCCTCGGCTTTTCAGCAGTCCGATGACTAAGTGCCATCAATACGCCCATCAGTGCTTTATGGGCGTCAGGAGAATCATGCAATGACGCGTCCCGCCAGAATCCTCACTTGGACCCTCGCCAGCCTGTTGCTGGTCGTGACCTTACTGGTAATCGTCATCGCGACGTTCGACTGGAACCGGGTCAAACCGACCCTCAATGCCAAAGTCTCCGAAGCGCTGCAGCGGCCCTTCGCTATCAACGGTAACCTCGCCGTGGTTTGGCAACGCGAGCCGCAGCAGGGTGGTTGGCGGGCCTGGCTTCCCTGGCCGCGCTTCATCGCCGAAGACCTGACCCTGGGCAACCCGGACTGGCTCAAGGAGCCGCAGATGGCTGCTCTCAAGCGTGTCGAGTTTCGCCTGGCACCCCTGCCGCTGCTGTTTCAGCAAATTGTCATTCCGCGCATCGATCTCAATCAGCCCACCGCCACGCTCAAGCGCCTGGCCGATGGGCGGGCCAACTGGACCTTCGATTTCGCTGCCAAGGATGAGCAGGCCGAGCCTTCCGGATGGGTGCTGGATATCGGTGCCATCGGTTTCGACAAAGGCCAGGTCAGCCTTGACGACCAGACGTTGAAAACCAGCCTGGATATCGTTATCGATCCGTTGGGCAAGCCGATCCCATTCGCTGATATTGTCGGCAAGGTCACGGCGCAGAAAAGCGCCACCGCCCAGGACTACGCCTTTGCCCTCAAGGTCAAAGGGCGCTACAAAGGCCAGCCGCTCTCCGGCAACGGCAAGATCGGCGGCCTGCTGGCGCTGCAGGATGCGAGCCTGCCGTTCCCGTTGCAGGCCGACCTGCAGATCGCCGATACCCGTATCGCGCTGGCCGGCACCCTGACCGATCCGCGCAACCTGGGCGCCCTCGATCTGCGCCTGCGGCTCTCGGGCGCGAGCCTGGGCAACCTGTATCCGTTGACGGGGGTGACCCTGCCGGATTCGCCGGCGTATTCCACCGACGGGCACCTGGTGGCCAAGCTGCATGAGCCCGGTGGTGCACTGTTTCGCTACGAGGGCTTCAACGGCAAGATCGGTGACAGTGATATCCATGGCGATCTGACGTTCGTCTCCAGCCAGCCGCGGCCCAAGCTCAGTGGCAACCTGGTGTCCAATCAGTTGCTGTTCAAAGACCTCGCGCCGCTGATCGGTGCCGACTCCAACGCCGAACAGAAAGCCCGCGGCGGCGCCAGCAAGCAACCGGCAGGCAAGGTCCTGCCGGTCGAGGAATTTCGCACCGAGCGCTGGCGGACCATGGACGCCGACGTGACCTTCAGTGGCAAACGCATCGTGCACAACCAGGCGTTGCCGTTCAACGACCTCTCCAGTCACTTTGTCCTCGATGATGGCGTGTTGCGTCTGGCGCCGCTGCGTTTTGGCGTGGCCGGTGGCACCCTTGATGCTCAGATTCGCCTGGATGGCCGCACGGCGCCGCTGCAAGGCCGCGCCCAGCTCAGCGCGCGCGGTTTCAAGCTCAAGCAGCTGTTCCCGACCTTCGAGCCGATGAAAACCAGCTTCGGTCAGCTCAATGGCGACGCCGACCTCAGTGGCCGCGGTAATTCGGTGGCGGCGTTGCTGGCCACCGCCAATGGCGACCTGAAGATGTTGATCAACGATGGCGCCATCAGTCGTGGCCTGATGGAAATCGCCGGGCTGAACGTGGGCAACTATGTGGTGGGCCAGTTGTTCGGTGACAAGGAAGTGAAGATCAACTGTGCGGCCGCTGATTTCGCTATCAAGGAGGGGCTGGCGACCACTCGCCTGTTCGTCTTCGACACCGAGAACGCGATCATCTACATCAATGGCACCGCCAACTTCGCCAGTGAGCAGTTGGACCTGAAGATCAATCCCGAGTCCAAGGGCCTGCGCTTGTTCTCGCTGCGTTCGCCTTTGTATGTGCGTGGTCCGTTTGCCAAGCCCAGCGCCGGCGTACAGGCGGTGCCGCTGGCCTTGCGGGGGGCGGGTATGGTCGCGTTGGGGGTGGTGGTTGGCCCGGCAGCGGGCCTGCTGGCGTTGGTGGCACCTGGCGGTGATGTGCCGAATCAGTGCACGCCGCTGCTTGAGCAGATGAAGGCCGGGAAGGCGCCGCGGACGGTGAAGGCTGGTTAAAAGCATCGCGGGGCAAGCCCGCTCCCACTGGCTGATCGAAAACCTGTGGGAGCGGGCTTGCCCCGCGATCAGTCTCAAAGCCCCTTGAGTAAATCCGCCATATCGTCGGCGTGCTCTTCTTCCTGGGCCAGAATGTCTTCGAAGATGCGCCGGGTCGTCGGGTCTGCTTCACCGATGTACTGGATGATCTCGCGGTAGCTGTCGATGGCGATCCGTTCGGCAACCAGGTCTTCGAGCACCATTTCCTTGAGGTTCTTGCCGGCCACGTATTGGGCGTGGGAGTTCTTGCTCAGGTTGTCCGGGTTCAGGTCCGGCTCACCGCCCAGCTGCACGATGCGTTCGGCCAGCTTGTCGGCATGCTCCAGTTCCTGGGTGGCGTGCTCCAGAAACTCCTCGGCAGCGACACTGGCCTTGATCCCGCTGGCCATGTAGTAGTGGCGTTTGTAGCGCAGGGCGCAGACCCACTCGGTGGCCAGCGACTCGTTGAGCAGACGCAGAATCTTCTCCCGGTCGGCGTTGTAACCCTCGGTCACGGCGCCTTGCTCGACATGCTGACGAGCGCGTTCACGCAAGGTTTTCACATCGGTCAGTGCAACGGTGTTCATGCTCATCTCCCGGCTGACAGGTTGTACAGGGTTGGAACCGCGGCGCGCGTCGGGAGTTCGATTGCGATTGCAACGGAAGTACCTGTAGGGTGGGCCGACTGTCCACGGAACGGAGAATGCAGCCATGGCCCAAACGCTTGCCACGCGTTATCCACTGGTACTGGTGCCGGGCATGCTCGGCTTTGTCCGCCTACTGCTCTATCCCTACTGGTTCGGCATTGTCTCGGCCTTGCGCCGGGGCGGGGCCAGGGTTTTTGCCATTCAGGTGTCGCCACTCAATGCCACTGAAGTGCGTGGCGAGCAGTTGTTGCAGATCATCGCCGACATCCGCCAGCGCACAGGTGCCGACAAGGTCAACCTGCTCGGCCACAGCCAGGGTGCGCTGACAGCACGCTATGCGGCGGCCAGGCGCCCGGAGTGGGTGGCGTCGGTGACTTCGATCGCCGGGCCCAATCACGGCTCGGAGCTGGCGGATTACCTGCTTGAGCATTACCCCGCCGATTCTGCCCGTGGGCGCTTGCTCAAGGCCCTGCTGCATGGCCTGGGGGTGTTGATGGGCTGGCTGGAAACCGGCTGGCGCGGAGCAAAGCTGCCGGTTGACGTGCATGCCTCGCACCATTCGCTGACCCGCGCTGGCGTGGCCTTGTTCAATCAGGCTTATCCACAGGGCCTGCCCAGCACCTGGGGCGGGGACGGGCCCGCCGAGGTCAACGGCGTGCGTTACTACTCCTGGTCCGGCACCTTGCAGCCGGGGCTGACCGACAAGGGTCTGAACCGCCTGGACGGCAGCAATCGCTTCTGCCGCCTGTTTGCCCGGACCTTCGTCCATGAGGCCGGGCAGTGTGACGGCATGGTCGGTCGTTACAGCTCGCACCTGGGCCAGGTGATCGGCGATGACTATCCGCTCGACCATCTGGACATCGTCAATCAGTCACTCGGTGCGGTGGGCAAGGGCGCCGACCCGGTGCGCCTGTTCACCGAGCATGCGGCGCGCCTCAAGGCTGCGGGGCTGTAACCGGGACCGGGCGGATCGGCGTTTTCCAGCGTTCGGCGAGAATCACCCCGGCCAGGGTCAACAGACCGCCGAACAGGTGATAGCGCGCCAACTGTTCATCGAGCACCACGGCTGCGATCACTGCGGTGATCGCAGGCAACAGGTTGAAAAACAGCGTGGTACGGCTTGGCCCCAGGCGGCTGACGGCCTGCATCCAGGCCAGCGGCGCGACCATCGAGGCCAGTACGCAGGCGTACAGCACCAGGCCGATATTGCCCGGGCCAAGGCCGGTCCTGTCCGAGAACAGGAATAACGGGAATAGCACAACAATCGCCACCAGCACCTGCAGATAAAGCAGGAGCAGGGGAGGCAGGCGCAGTTGCCACTTTTTCAGCAAGGTGCTGTACAGCGCATAGGCCAGGGTGGCGATCAGCATCATGGCGTCGCCACCATTGACGCCATGATGCAGCAAGGCACCCAGATCACCTGCCGACACCACCACAAGCACCCCGACAAAAGACACCACGGCACCGATCAGCGCGCCGAAGGTCAGGCGCTGGCCCAGGCTGATGATCGCCAGAGCCAGCGACATCAACGGCATCAGCGACAGAATGATGCCCATGTTGGTCGCGCTGGTGATGGCGGCGGCGAAGTAGGCCAGGCTCTGGTACACCGCCATGCCCAGCACGCCGAGGATGAAGATCTTGCCCAGGTTGCGGCGGATTTCCGCCCAGTTGCGCAGCATCGGCCGCAGCAGGAACGGGGTGAACAACAGACCGGCCAGCAGCCAGCGGTAGAAACCGATCTCGGCGGGAAAAATCGCCCCGGCCGACATCTTGGTGACTACCGTGTTGCCGGCCCAGATCAGGATGGCCAGCAAAGGAAACGCATAATTCATGACGCAGGAACTCGTGTAGGTACAGGGCGCTATTATCCACTGTCTGTCTTGCTAGCTATACTTGCATCCAGACAACCTGCCCATCGATCCAGACAGCATGCAGCGCAAATACCTCAACATCCCGCAATTCGCAGCCTTGCCGGCGCCGGTGTACTTTCGTTACGACGAGTTCGGGGCCGACACCCACAGTGCCGCGCACCGCCATGCCTGGGGCCAGCTCAACTATGCGGCCCACGGCATCATGCACCTGGAGATCGCCGGCCAGCGCTTTGTCTCGCCGCCGCACTATGCGGTGTGGGTACCGCCGGACACCGAACACAGCTGCTACAACCCTCAGGCCATCGTCTACCGCTCGGTCTATCTGGACCGCGCCTTGTGCCAGGGATTACCGACGCAACCCTGCACGCTGGTGATCAGTGAGATTCTCAAGGCCATCCTCGGCGACTTTGCCCGGCGCGACGTGAAGGTTCCCGAGGATAAAGCCGACCGCCGCCTGGCTCAGGTGCTGATCGATCAGTTGCGCCTGGCCCCGACCCAGACCTGCTTTCTGCCCTATGCCCGCAGCGCCGGCCTGGATGGCGTATTGCAGGCCTTGCACGCTGAGCCCGGGGACAACCGGCCGTTGGCCGAATGGGCGGCGAGCGTGCATGTCAGTGAGCGCACCCTGGCCCGGCAGTTTCTGCGCGAGCTGGGCATCAGCTTTGGTGAATGGCGCCTGCGCCTGCGTTTTCTGCGGGCCATCGATGCGCTGGAGCAGAACCTGCCGATCCAGCAGATTGCCTTCGACCTTGGCTACAGCAGCCCCTCGGCGTTTATCGCCATGTTTCAGCGTCATGCCCACTGCACGCCTGAGCAATATCGGCGTCAGGCCCGCACTGCCACTATGCCTGTCCGGTGAAGGCTGGCAGACTGCGTTTTTTCCTGCAGTTGCCCTTGAGGTTGTATGACCTTTACCCCGCGCCAGATCAAAATGGCCAGTTGGATCATCGTCTTCGCCGGTCTGTTGCTGGCGTTGCCGCTCAAGCTGTTGCCGAGCCTGCTGGCAGGCCTGCTGGTGTTCGAACTGGTCAACATGCTTACCCCCAAACTGCAGCACCTGATCGCCGGCGAGCGCGCGCGCTGGCTGGCGGTGGCGTTGCTTGGTACCCTGGTGGTCAGCACCCTGACCCTGGTGTTTGCCGGTGCGATCAGTTTTCTCCTGCACGAAGCCGAGAATCCCGGCGCCTCGCTGGACAAGTTCATGCTCCTGGTCGATCAGGCCCGTGGCCAGTTACCGCCGTTCGTCGATGCCTACCTGCCGGCCAGCGCGGCGGAGTTCAAGGTCGCCATTGGCGAGTGGCTGAAGACCCATCTGGGTGAACTGCAACTGGTCGGCAAGGGCGCGGCGCACATGTTCGTCACCCTGCTGATCGGGATGATCCTCGGGGCCATCGTCGCCTTGCAGCGCATCCCGGATATTTCCCGGCGCAAGCCGTTGGCCGCGGCGCTGTTCAATCGCCTGGCACTGCTGGTCCAGGCATTTCGCAACATCGTCTTCGCGCAGATCAAGATTTCCCTGCTCAACACCTTTTTCACCGGGATCTTCCTGGCCGTGGTGTTGCCGATGTTCGGCGTGCACCTGCCGCTGACCAAGACCCTGATCGTGCTGACCTTCCTGCTGGGCCTGTTGCCGGTGATCGGCAACCTGATGTCCAACACCCTGATCACCATCGTCGGGCTGTCGCTGTCGATCTGGGTGGCGATGGCGGCGCTGGGCTATCTGATTGTTATCCACAAGGTCGAGTACTTCCTCAACGCGCGGATTGTCGGCGGGCAGATCAGCGCCAAGTCCTGGGAACTGTTGTTGGCGATGCTGGTGTGTGAGGCGGCGTTCGGGTTGCCGGGGGTGGTGGCGGGGCCGATCTACTATGCCTACCTGAAGAGCGAGCTGCGCCAGGCTGAGCTGGTGTGAGTCTTATCGCCGGCAAGGCCGGCTCCCACAGGTCTGGTCGATACAGGTCTATTGTGGGAGCCGGCGTTGCCGGCGAAAGGGCCGCATAGCGGCCCCGGAAACCTCAACCGTAACGCTTGCGGGCTTCGATCGCCAAACCACTGCCGATACTGCCGAAGATGTTGCCTTCGACATGCCGCGCATTCGGCAGCATCGCTGCTACGCTCTGGCGCAGCGCCGGAATGCCGCTGGAACCGCCGGTAAAGAACACCGTATCAACCTGGGCAACGCCGACACCGGCCTTGTTCAGCAGCTCGCTGACACTGCCACGCACGCGTTCGAGCAGGTTGTCGATCGACTCTTCGAACAGCGCCCGGGTCAGCTCGACGCTCAGCCCCGACTCAACCCGCTTGAGATCGACCAGGCGGCGCTCGTTGTGGGTCAGTTCGATCTTGGTTTCTTCCACTTCCATCGCCAGCCAGTGACCGGCGCGCTGTTCGATCAGTTTGAACAAACGGTCGATGCCGTCGGTGTCTTCGATGTCGTAGCGCATGCTGCCCAGGGCCAGCTGGGATTTTTGCGAGTACACCGAGTTGATCGTGTGCCAGGTGGCCAGGTTCATGTGGTGGCTGGTCGGCATGAAGGCGCCGCTTTTCATCCGGCTGCCATAGCCGAACAGCGGCATCACGCCCTGCAGGCTCAATTGCTTGTCGAAGTCGGTACCGCCGATGTGCACACCGCCGGTGGCGAGAATGTCGGCATGGCGGTCATCGAGCATGTGCCGTTCAGGCGCCAGGCGTACCAGGGAGAAGTCCGAGGTACCGCCGCCGATGTCGACGATCAGTACCAGCTCTTCGCCCTGAATGTTTGACTCGTAGTCGAAGGCCGCGGCAATCGGCTCGTACTGGAAGGAGACTTCCTTGAAGCCGATTTTGCGGGCCACTTCGGCCAGGGTGTCTTCGGCTTCCTGGTCGGCGGCCTGGTCGTCATCGACGAAATGCACCGGGCGACCCAGCACCACTTCATCGAAGGCCCTGCCGGCATTGGCTTCGGCGCGTTTCTTCAGCTCGCCGATGAACATGCCCAGCAGGTCCTTGAACGGCAGGGCGGTGCCGAGCACGCTGGTGTCGTGCTTGATCAGCTTGGAACCCAGCAGGCTCTTGAGCGAGCGCATCAGCCGGCCTTCGTAACCTTCGAGGTATTCGTGCAGGGCCAGCCGGCCGTAGACCGGGCGGCGCTCCTCGATGTTGAAGAACACCACCGACGGCAGGGTGATCTTGCCGTCTTCCAGGGCGATCAACGACTCCACGCCCGGGCGATGCCAGCCGACGGTGGAGTTGGAGGTGCCGAAGTCGATGCCGCAGGCACGGGCCGGGGATGCGTCACTCATGGGTTGTACTTCCGGGGGAAAAACGGCCGCGCAGTTTATGCCAGTGGCCAGCAGAATCAAGACCGATTATCTGCTTTACAGCAAACCCAAGGGCACCTTGAAAGGCTATGCTTGACCCCAATCTTCAGAAGCATTGAACAACTTTACGGTGATTCCTTAGATGGACTTCAAAGACTATTACAAGATACTGGGCGTAGAGCCGACTGCGGACGACAAGGCGATCAAGACCGCCTACCGCAAGCTTGCGCGCAAGTATCACCCCGACGTCAGCAAAGAGCGCGACGCCGAGGAAAAATTCAAAGAGGCCAATGAAGCCTACGAGGCCTTGAGCAGCCCGGAAAAACGCGCTGAATACGACGAACTGCGCAAATACGGCCAGCACGGCCGGCCCTTCCAGGGCCCGCCTGGCTGGGAAAGCCGCAGTTCCGGCGGTTTCGAAGGCGGCGATTTTTCCGACTTCTTCAGCTCGATCTTCGGTGCACGTGGTGGCAACGGCAATCCTTTTGGCCGCGGCCAGCAACGCAGCAGCGGTCGACGAGGGCAGGACGTGGAAATGGAGCTGGCGATTTTCCTTGAGGAAACCCTCTCTGCGGAATCGAAGCAGATCAGCTTCCAGGTCCCGCAACACAACGCCAATGGCCAGCGTACCGGCTTCACCACCAAAACCCTGAATGTGAAGATCCCGGCCGGGGTCAGCGATGGCGAGAAGATCCGCCTCAAGGGCCAGGGAGCACCGGGGATCGGCGGTGGCGCCAACGGCGACCTGTTCCTGACCATTCGCATGGCACCGCATCCGCTGTTCGATGTCGAAGGCCATGACCTGATCATCACCGTGCCGCTGGCGCCCTGGGAAGCCGCGCTGGGCACCAAGGTGGCGATGCCGACCCTGACCGGCAAGGTCAACCTGACCATCCGTCCGGACAGCCAGAACGGCCAACGCCTGCGGATCAAAGGCATGGGCCTGAGCAACAAGCAGGGCCAGCGTGGCGACCTGTACGCACAGTTGAAAGTAGTAATGCCGAGCCAGTCCGATGCCACCGCCCGCGAGCTGTGGACCAAGCTGTCGGAGCAGGCCGCGTTCAATCCGAGGACACAATGGAGTAGCTGACCATGAGCAGTACCCTGATCGTTCAACTGGACATGCAGACCCTCTGTCAGGAAGCCGATCTGCCGGCGGCCTACGTGATCGAAATCGTCGAACACGGCATTGTCGAGCCTTCCGGGCGAACACCGGAAGACTGGCTGTTTGACGATCAGGCGCCGGTGCTGGCCAAGCGCGCGGCCAAGCTGCATCACGATTTGCACCTGGAGTGGGAAGGGGTGGCGCTGGCCCTGGAGTTGCTGGAGGAGGTTCAGCAGCTGCGTAGTGAGAACAGTATGCTCAGGCAGCGCTTGGGCAGGTTTTTGCAGGGTTGAGTCACTGCGAGCGCTTCGAGCTCGATCGCTGGCAAGGCCAGCTCCCACAGGGCAAGCACCCTCCTTGTGGGAGCCGGCCTTGCCGGCGATTGGCCCCCAAGCCTTACAGCAATTTGTAATACAACGCCGTCGGCCGATAAGTGCCATCCGGCCCACAGGCGTATTCCGGAATTTCTCCCGCCTTGATATACCCCAGCGACTGATAGAACGCCTCTGCCCCCGACCCCGCCTCGGTATCCAGATACAAGGTACTGCGCTGTTTCTGCCGCGCCGCCGCTTCCAGGGCCTGCATCAGTTGCAGCCCCAGACCCCGGTGGCGCGCTGCACTGTGCACCAGCAGTTTCTGCACTTCGGCGCGTTTCAAGCCGTTGAGCTTCTGGCACAGCCCCAACTGCACACTGCCCAGCACTTCCTTGTCTTTGCCGACCACCCACAGCAGCAGCTCGCCGCTGACCAGGCGCTGTTTCACTTCATCGAGATAGCTGTTGGCCTGCTGTGTATCGAGGTCCACCAGAAAGCCCACCGAAGCGCCGTGCGCTACGGCATCCAGCAACAGCGCCATCAGGCCGTCGCGGTAGTAGGCAAAGCCTTCAGCGGTGACACGATTGAGTTGCGCTGCATTCATGGAACTTCACTCCGTTGAGCGTGGGGGCGCGCCGGGGTTGAGGATCAACTGCATAAATGTCAGGTCGAGCCAGCGACCGAACTTCACCCCGACCTGGGGCATCTGCCCGTTGAGGGTGAAACCCAGACGCTCGTGCAAACGGATCGAGGCGGCATTGCCGCTTTCGATGGCAGCGACCAGGACATGCTTGTCACAGGCGCGTGCGCGCTCGATCAAGGCCGCCATCAGTTTCGGGCCCAGACCGTTGCCGCGCTGGTCGCTGCGGATGTACACCGAGTGCTCGACGGTATGGCGAAAGCCTTCGAAGGGCCGCCAGTCGCCGAATGAAGCATAGCCAAGCACGTCGTTGCCTGCGGCTGCGTCCACAGCCACCAGGATCGGGTAGCGCTGGGCCTGGCGGGCGTCGAACCAGGCCTGGCGATTGGCTAGATCAACGGGTTGTTCATTCCAGATCGCCGTGGTGTTGAGCACGGCGTCGTTGTAGATGTCGCGAATGCCCGGCAGATCGGCAGTTACGGCATCACGAATCAGGTAAGTCATGGCAGCTTCTCGAACGTCTACGAAGTGTTGTCAGGTTAAATGGTTACCAGCCCGCGCACACCTTCGGCTTCCATGTTTTCACCGCGTCCGGCCTGGACGATTTCGCCGCGCGACATCACCAGGTACTGGTCGGCAAGTTCGGCGGCAAAGTCGTAGAACTGCTCGACCAGAAGGATGGCCATGTCGCCACGGGCGGCCAGTTTGCTGATGACCGCGCCAATTTCCTTGATCACCGAGGGCTGGATGCCTTCGGTTGGCTCATCGAGGATCAGCAGGCGTGGCTGGCTGGCCAGGGCGCGGCCGATCGCCAGTTGCTGTTGCTGGCCACCGGAGAGGTCACCGCCACGGCGGTGTTTCATCTGCAGCAGTACCGGGAACAGTTCGTAGATGAACGGCGGGACGCTTCTGGCCTGGCTGGCGCTGAAGCGCGACAGGCCCATCAGCAGGTTTTCTTCGACGCTCAGGCGCGGGAAGATCTCCCGGCCCTGGGGTACGTAGGCGATACCGGCTTGCACCCGTTGATGCGGCTTGAGTGCGGTGATGGCCTGGCCCTCCCAGTGCACGCTGCCTTCGCGGGTGGGCAGCAGGCCCATCAGGCAGCGCAGCAGGGTGGTCTTGCCGACGCCGTTGCGGCCCAGCAGGCAGGTCACTTCGCCGACCCTGGCCTCGAAAGACAGACCGCGCAGGATGTGGCTGCCGCCGTAGTATTGGTGCAGTGAGTCGATTTTCAGCATGTCTGTTGTCCGTTTGTTGTCTGTACTGGCCTCATCGCTGGCAAGGCCAGCTCCCACAGATTGGAGAGCTGGCCCCTGTGGGAGCCGGCCTTGCCGGCGATGCGGTCACCGCCCCAGGTAAACTTCAATGACCCGATCGTCAGCCTGCACCTGCTCCAGCGAACCTTCGGCCAACACGCTGCCCTGGTGCAGCACGGTGACATGGTCGGCAATGCTGCCGACAAAGCCCATGTCGTGCTCGACGACCATCAGCGAATGCTTGCCGGCCAGGCCCTTGAACAGTTCGGCGGTGAACTCGGTTTCAGCGTCGGTCATGCCTGCCACCGGCTCGTCGAGCAGCAGCAATTGCGGGTCTTGCATCAGCAGCATGCCGATCTCGAGGAACTGCTTCTGGCCGTGCGAGAGCAACCCCGCCGGGCGTTGAGCAGAGGCGGTCAGGCGAATGGTCTGGAGGATTTCGTCGATACGGTCCCTTTGTTCGCCACTCAAACGTGCAACCAGGCTGGCGAGTACCGACTTGTCGGTCTTCTGCGCCAGTTCCAGGTTCTCGAACACACTCAAGGCCTCGAACACCGTCGGCTTCTGGAACTTGCGCCCGATGCCGGCCTGGGCGATCTGTACTTCGCTCATGCGCGTCAGGTCGAGGGTATCGCCGAACCAGGCCTTGCCGCTGCTGGGGCGGGTCTTGCCGGTGATCACATCCATGAGGGTGGTTTTACCCGCGCCGTTAGGGCCGATGATGCAGCGCAATTCGCCGACGCCGATGTACAGATTCAACGCATTGAGTGCCTTGAAGCCGTCGAAGCTGACGCTGATGTCCTCCAGTGTCAGGACCGTGCCGTGACGGGCATCCAGGCCTGCGCCGCGCACCTGGCCAAGGCCGATGGCATCGCGGCCGCTGCCGGCGTCGAGGATCGGTTCGAGCATGAATTCCGGGTGCACCGGTGGCAGTGGTATGGCTCTCATTGCTCGCCCCTTTTCTTCAGCAGTCCGACCACGCCTTTGGGCAGGTACAAGGTGATCACAATGAACAGCGCTCCCAGGCAGAACAGCCAGTACTCGGGAAACGCCACGGTGAACCAGCTCTTCATGCCATTGACCAGACCGGCGCCGAGCAACGGGCCGATCAGGGTGCCGCGCCCGCCGAGGGCCACCCACACGGCGGCTTCGATGGAGTTGGTCGGCGACATTTCACTGGGGTTGATGATGCCCACCTGCGGTACGTACAGCGCGCCAGCCAGGCCGCAGAGCACGGCGCTGAGCACCCAGACGAACAGCTTGAAACCCCGTGGGTCGTAGCCACAGAACATCAGCCGGTTCTCGGCATCGCGCAGCGCGGTCAGCACCCGACCGAATTTGCTCCGGGCCAGGCGCCAGCCGAGGTACAGGCTGACCACCAGCAGCGCGACGGTCAGCAGGAACAGCACCGCGCGGGTGCTTGGCGCAGTGATCGGAAAACCGAGGATGCTGCGAAAGTTGGTGAAGCCGTTGTTGCCGCCAAACCCGGTCTCGTTGCGAAAGAACAAGAGCATGCCGGCGAAGGTCAGGGCCTGGGTCATGATCGAGAAATACACGCCCTTGATCCGTGAGCGGAAGGCGAAGAAGCCGAACACCAAGGCCAGCAATCCGGGCGCCAGCACCACCAGACACAGGGCCCAGGCGAAGTGCTGGGTGCCGGCCCAGTACCAGGGCAGATCGGTCCACGACAGGAAGGTCATGAACGCCGGCAGGCCATCGCCCGCCGCCTCGCGCATCAGGTACATGCCCATGGCATAACCGCCGAGGGCGAAGAACAGCGCGTGGCCCAGCGACAGCAATCCGGCATAGCCCCAGACCAGATCCAGCGCCAGGGCGACAATGGCGTAGCAGAGGATCTTGCCGACCAGGGTCAGGGTATAGGCCGAGACCTGCAGGCCGTCCCCGTCGGGCAGCAACGACAGCAAGGGCAGGGCCAGCAGCACCAGCAGGACAACAGCAGCAATGGCCACAGTCCAGCGCGGGCCGGCCTTCTGGCTGGCGGTAACAAGCAGAGGCTGGTTCATCAGTCGATTACCCGTCCCTTGAGGGCGAAGAGGCCTTGCGGGCGCTTCTGGATGAACAGAATGATCAGCGCAAGGATGAGGATCTTGCCGAGCACCGCACCGATCTGCGGCTCCAGCAGTTTGTTGGCTATCCCCAGGCCGAAGGCGGCCCAGAGGCTGCCAGCGAGTTGGCCGACGCCACCGAGTACCACCACCAGGAAGGAATCGATGATGTAGCTCTGGCCCAGGTCCGGGCCGACGTTGCCGATCTGGCTCAGGGCCACGCCGCCGAGCCCGGCGATGCCCGACCCGAGGCCAAAGGCGAGCATGTCCACGCGCCCGGTGGGCACGCCGCAGCAGGCGGCCATGTTGCGGTTCTGGGTGACGGCGCGCACGTTCAGGCCCAGGCGTGTGCGGTTGAGCAGTAGCCAGGTCAGCAACACCACGAACAGGGCGAAGCCGATGATCACTATGCGGCTGTAGGGCAGGACCAGGTTCGGCAGCACCTGAATGCCGCCGGAGAGCCAGCCCGGATTGGCCACTTCAACGTTCTGCGCGCCAAACAGCAAGCGGATGGCCTGGATCAGGATCAGGCTGATGCCCCAGGTCGCCAGCAGGGTTTCCAGCGGGCGGCCGTACAAGTGACGGATCACCGTGCGTTCCAGCAGCATGCCGACCCCGGCACTGACGGCGAACGCCACCGGCAGGGCAATCAGCGGATAGAACTCGATGGCGCTTGGTGCGTAGCGCTGGATCAGCACCTGCACCACATAGGTGGCGTAAGCGCCGAGCATCAGCATCTCGCCGTGGGCCATGTTGATCACCCCGAGCAGGCCGAAGGTGATCGCCAGGCCCAGGGCGGCCAACAGCAGGATCGAGCCCAGCGACAGGCCGCTGAAGGCCTGGCCGAGCAGTTCACCGACCAGCAGCTTGCGCTTGACCTGGGCCAGGCTGGTTTCGGCGGCGGTGCGTACAGTGGCATCGGTTTCCACGCCAGGTTCAAGCAGCGATTCGAGGCGGGTGCGGGCCATCGGGTCGCCGGTTTCACCGAGCAGACGTACGGCGGCCAGGCGTACCGCCGGGTCGCTGGCTGCCAGTTGCAGGTTGGCCAGAGCCAGGCCGAGGGCCGCATGCACGGCGGCATCGGTTTCGCTGGCGAAGCGCCGGTCGAGGAAGGCGACTTGCGCCGGCTGGGCGCTTTTTTGCAGTTGCTGAGCGGCGGCCAGGCGCATCTTTGTGTCGTCGCTGAGCAACTGATGGCTGGCCAGGGCATTGTCCACAAGCCCGCGTAAGCGATTGTTCAGGCGCAGTTTGCGGTTGTCGCTGGCGCTGAGGCGGCCTTGCTGCAGGGAAGTCAGCAGTTCGAGGCGGGCTGGGTCGGGTTGTGCTGCCCAGTCCTGAAGCAGGCGTGCCTGGTCGTTGGCCTTGGCGGCGATGAAGTAGTCGGCGTCGCTGGACTGGGCGGCCAGGGGCAGCAATAGCAGGAGGCCGAGGAAAAGGTGCAGGAGAGCCTTGGGCATGAGGGTTTCCTTGTGGTGTTCTTGTTGGCCTCATCGCCGGCAATGCCAGCTCCCACAGGTACTGTATGCACCGAACATTGTGGGAGCTGGCTTTGCCGGCGATGGGGCGCACAGCGGCCCCGCTTCTCAGTTACCTTTCACCGCATAATCCGGCCGCTTGTCATTGCCCGGAATGAACGGGCTCCACGGCTGTGCCCGCAGCGGCTGCTCGGTCTCCCAGACCACATTGAACTGCCCGTCATCCTGGATCTCGCCGATCATCACCGGCTTGTGCAGGTGGTGGTTGGTCTTGTCCATGGTCAGGGTGTAGCCCGAGGGTGCCTTGAAGGTCTGCCCGGCCAGGGCTTCGCGAACCTTGTCGACATCGGTGGTGCCAGCCTTCTCGACTGCCTGGGCCCACATATGGATACCGACGTAGGTGGCTTCCATCGGATCGTTGGTCACCGCCTTGTCGGCGCCCGGCAGGTTCTTGGCTTTGGCGTAGGCTTTCCAGTCGGTGACGAACTGGCTGTTGACCGGGTTGTCCACCGACTCGAAGTAGTTCCATGCTGCCAGGTGCCCCACCAGCGGCTTGGTATCGATCCCGCGCAGCTCTTCTTCACCCACGGAGAAGGCCACCACCGGCACGTCGGTGGCTTTCAGGCCCTGGTTGGCCAGTTCCTTGTAGAACGGCACGTTGGAGTCGCCGTTGACCGTGGAGATCACCGCCGTCTTGCCGCCTGCGGAGAACTTCTTGATGTTGGCGACGATGGTTTGATAGTCGCTATGGCCAAACGGCGTGTAGACCTCCTCGATGTCCTTGTCGGCCACGCCCTTGCTGTGCAGGAAGGCGCGCAGGATCTTGTTGGTGGTGCGTGGATAGACATAGTCGGTGCCGAGCAGGAAGTATCGCCTGGCCGCGCCGCCTTCTTCGCTCATCAGGTACTCCACCGCCGGGATCGCCTGCTGGTTCGGCGCGGCGCCGGTGTAGAACACGTTCGGCGACATTTCTTCGCCTTCGTACTGCACCGGGTAGAACAGCAGGCCGTTGAGCTCCTCGAACACCGGCAGCACCGATTTGCGTGACACCGAGGTCCAGCAACCGAACACCACTGCGACCTTGTCCTGGGTCAGCAGCTGGCGGCCTTTCTCGGCGAACAGCGGCCAGTTCGACGCCGGATCGACCACTACCGGCTCCAGCAGTTTGCCGTTGACGCCGCCTTTGGCGTTGATCTGCTCGATGGTCATCAAGGCCATGTCCTTGAGCGAGGTCTCGGAAATCGCCATGGTCCCGGACAGCGAATGCAGGATGCCGACCTTGATGGTCTCGGCGGCCTGGATGCTCCAGCTAAGACCCATCGCCGCGATGGACGCGCTGAGGGTGAAGGCCTTGATCAGACTGCGACGCTTCATAGTGCTCTCTCCGTTGAGTTCGAATGTGCGGGTAAGGCAGATGGCGACTTCGGGAGAGAGCTTTAGCAAGGGCTGTGCCGGAACCGTCGAGGGCTCTGGCACGGGCATTGAGGGGCGGGGAGACGAATACTTGCACCGGCCTGGGGCTGAACGGGGGAGGCGGTGCAGCCGGTTGCGCCGCGCTGGTGCGCAACCGGCTGGGGGTCAGCTCTGCTGGGTCGCCAACGCTTGGCGATTGCGCCGCACGAACTGATAGGTCACGGCCAGCAACAGGAACCACAGCGGCGTGACGATCAATGCCTGACGGGTGTCGCTCTCCAGGCTCAGCAGCACCAGGATGAAGGCGAAGAAAGTCAGGCACACGTAGCACATCAAACGTCCGCCGGGCATCTTGTACTTCGACGCCTGATGCAGGGCCGCGCGGTTTTTGCGGAAGCTCAGGTACGACAGCAGGATCAGGGTCCAGACGAACATGAACAGGATCGCCGACACCGTGGTCACCAGGGTGAAGGCTTCGATCAGGTCCGGAATCACGTACATCAGCGCCGCGCCGAGCAACAGGCAGGTGCAGGAGAAGTACAGGCCGTTGGCCGGTACCTTGCGGCTGGACAGGTGCTCGAAGCTGCGTGGGGCATCGCCTTGCTGGGCCAGGCCGAACAGCATGCGGCTGGTGGAGAACACACCGCTGTTGGCCGAAGAGGCGGCCGAGGTCAGCACCACGAAGTTGATGATGCTCGCCGCCGCAGGCAGGCCCGCCAGCACGAACAGTTCAACGAACGGGCTCTTGCCCGGTACCACGTCACGCCATGGCGTCACCACCATGATGGTGATCAGCGCCAGCACGTAGAAGATGATGATCCGCACCGGAATCGAGTTGATCGCGCGCGGCAGGGTGCGCTCGGGGTTCTTCGCTTCGGCGGCAGTGGTACCCACCAGCTCGATACCGACGAAGGCAAACACGGCAATCTGGAAACCGGCGAAGAAGCCCATCAGGCCATGGGGGAACATGCCGTCATCGTTCCACAGGTTGGCCAGGTTGGCGGTACGTCCGGCGGGCGATTCGAAGCCGACCAGGACCATGTACAGGCCGGTGCCGACCAGGGCGAGAATCGCGACGATCTTGATCATGGCGAACCAGAACTCGATCTCGCCGAACATCTTCACCGTGATCAGGTTCAGCGACAGCAGCAGGCCGACGCAGGCCAGCGCCGGTGCCCACTGGGGCAGGTCGGGAAACCAGAACTGTGAGTAGGCGGAGATGGCAATGACGTCGGCGATACCGGTGATGATCCAGCAGAACCAGTAGGTCCAGCCGGTGAAATAGCCCGCCCAGGGACCGAGCAGGTCGGCGGAGAAGTCGATGAACGACTTGTATTCCAGGTTCGACAGCAGCAGTTCACCCATGGCGCGCATGACGAAGAACAGCATGAAGCCGATGATCATGTAGACGAAGATGATCGACGGGCCGGCGAGGCTGATGGTCTTGCCCGAGCCCATGAACAGCCCGGTACCGATGGCGCCACCGATGGCGATCAGCTGGATATGGCGGTTGGAGAGGCTGCGTTCGAGGTGTTCGTGTTCGTCAGGCGTGGGGTGTTGCGGGGACAGGTTCGCGGTCATAGGCTCGGCATTCCGTTCAGTACAGTTCTCTTGTGCGCGTTAGGCTAACACGCGCCTTCCTGGCGCAACCGCGACAATACGTCTCAAGACCAAAGCGTGGTTGACGGTGATCAACGCTTGCGCATCAAGCCAATAAAGAACAGACCGCCGATGGCTGCGGTGGCGATACCGATGGGCAGGTCCTCCGGCGAAATCAGCGTGCGCGCGGCCACATCGACCCAGATCAGGAACAGGCTACCGAGCAGCAGGCACACCGGCAGCAGGCGCGTGTGTTCGGCACCGACCAGGCGTCGGGCAATGTGCGGGACCATCAGGCCGACAAAGCCGATGGAACCACTGATCGCCACCAGCACCCCGGTCAGCAGTGAACAGATCAGGAACGCCACCAGGCGCACCGAGCGCGCATTCAAACCGAGGGTAACCGCCGTCTGTTCGCCAGCCATCAGCGCATTCAGCGCGCGGGCCATGCCCAGCAACAGGGTCAGGCCCAGCAGCACGCTGATGGCCGGGATCGGCAGCAGCTCCCAGCGCGCCAGGCCCAGGCCGCCGAGCATCCAGAACATCACCGCGGAGCTGGCGCGGTGGTCGCCCAAAAACAGCAACAGGTTGGCGATGGCCATCATCACAAAGGCCACCGCCACGCCGCACAGCAGCAGGCGGTCGCTGTCCAGGCGGCCATGGCGGCTGGCAATCGCCAGCACCAGCAGCATGCTGCACAGGGCGCCGACAAAGGCGGCCAGCGGCAAGGTCAGCACACCGAGTACTTCACCGATGTGCAGCACCACCAGCACCGCACCGAGCGTGGCACCGGAGGTTACGCCGAGCAGGTGCGGGTCGGCCAAGGGATTGCGCGTCGTTGCCTGCAGCACCGCACCGATCATTGCCAGGCCACCACCGACCAGTGCTGCCAGGAGCATGCGCGGTACGCGGATAAGCCAGACGATATGTTCCTGGCCGGTGGTCCAGGCGGGGGCTTCGGGGGCAATGCCGAAGACCTTGAACAGCAGCACCCGCCATACCACCTCGACCGGCACCGGCGCGGCGCCAAAACCCAGCGACACCACGCAGGACACCAGCAGCAGGCCAATCAGTCCGAGCAACAGCAGGCGATAGCGGCTCATGTGTCGTGCAGGCCGGCGGCGATGGCTTCGATGGCCTCGACGTTTTCCAGGCTCGGCGTGGCACCGACGTAGGGAATCACCACGAAGCGCTTGTTGCGGATTGCCGCCACCGATTGCAGGGCCGGGTGCTGTTCGAGGAATGCCTGCTTCTGCGCGGCGCTGATTTCGCCATAGTCGACGATGACAATCACTTCAGGGTTGCGCTCGACCACGCTCTCCCAGTTCACCCGCGTCCAGCTGGCCTCGATATCGTCCAGTACGTTGCGGCCACCGGCAGCGTCGATCAGCGCTTGCGGCATGCCCAGGCGCCCGGAGGTCATGGCCCGGTCCTCACCGCTGTCATACAGGAACACCCGTGGGCGCTGTGCGGGCAGTTGTTGCTGTACGACGGCGATGCGCTGTTGCATCTGGCCGATCAACTGCTCGGCGCGGTCCTGCACGTCGAAGATCCGGCCCAGATTGCGCAGGTCGTTGTAGGTGTCGTCGAGGCTGGCTGCCGGACGCTTCATGACGAAGGCACAGGACTCGGTCAATTCGTACACCGGGATGTCCAGCGGCGCCAGGGTCTGCGGGGTCAGGTCGCCGCCGACGCGCATGCCGTAGTCCCAGCCGGCGAAGAAGAAGTCGACATTGGCGTTGAGCAGGGTTTCCACCGACGGGTACTTGCTGGCCAGCTCCGGCAGGCCAGCGAGTTCTTTGCGCAGCTCAGGGGTGACCGCCTTCCAGCCGCTGACACCGCTGTAGCCGACCATGCGCTGGCGCAGGCCGAGGGCGAGCATCATCTGGGTCATGTTGATGTCATGGCTCAGGGCATGCGTCGGGGCCTTGTTGAAGGTCACCTGGCGGTTGCAGCTCTGAATGGTCAACGGGTACTGGGTCGCCTGGGCGAAGGCGCTGGTGCTGGCGAAAAGGCCCAGCAGCAGAAACAGGGTGGTTCGAATCATCGCTGGGTTATCCAGGTAAGGCGTGGGTGGTCGGCGAGGGGGTGGCGGTCGATCAGTGCCTGTACCCCGAAGACCTCGTGCAGCAACTCGGTGGTGAGCACTTCGCTCGGCGTGCCGCTGGCGACGATGCGCCCGTGGTCCAGCACATACAGGCGATCACAGAAAGCGGCGGCCAGGTTCAGGTCATGGATGCTCGCCAGGGTACCGATACCCAGGCGCCGCACCTGCTGCAACAGCTCCAGCTGATAACGCGGATCGAGGTGGTTGGTCGGCTCGTCGAGGATCAGCAACTGCGGTTGCTGAACCAGCGCGCGGGCGAGGATTACCCGCTGCTTTTCACCGCCCGACAGGCTGGCAAAACTGTGGTCGTCGAAACCCTCCAGACCGACCGCCTGCAGTGCGGATTTGACCAAACGGCGGTCTTCGTCGTTGTCGCCGTCGAACAGGCCCTTGTGCGGCGTGCGACCCATGGCGACGACTTCCTCGACGTTGAGGCCGAAGGCATCGGGAAATTCCTGCAGGACCACGGCAATCCGTTGCGCACACCAGCGCGGCGATTGTCGCCACAGGTCGTGTTGATCCAGACGCACCTGGCCACGCTCGGGCTTGTTGAAGCGATAAGCACAGCGCAGCAGGCTGGTCTTGCCACTGCCATTAGGCCCGATCAGGCCGACGAACTCTCCCGCCCTGACCTGCAGATCGACCGCGCGCAGCTGGAACTGGTGATGACAATGGCCGTGGCCCAGGGGCGACCAGTGCAGGTCGCTGATACTCAGGGTACTCATGACAGTCCTGGCGAAAGCGGGCGCGTATGTTAGCAGCTGCCTGTGCAGGGGGGCAGTCGGTGGGAGCGGGCTTGCCCCGCGATTGCGGTTTGTCAGCCACATCGCATCGCGGGGCAAGCCCGCTCCCACAGGCGCACGTCAGGCTGCTTTCAGTTTCCGTGACAACACTCCCCAGTCCAACGCCCACACCGCCAGCAGCGAAACGCCCACCAACGGAAACGCCACCCCCAGCCCGATCATGATCACGGTTGCAGTCTTCCAGCGCGGCAGGTCATGACGCAGTGGCGGTACGCCAAGACCACCCTCGGGACGCCGCTTCCACCACATCACCAGTCCGCTGACCGAACCGAGCAGGATCATCAGGCACACCAGCAGAATGATGATCTGATTGAGCGGGCCGAACATCTTGCCCTCATGCAGCATCACCCCAAGCTCGGTGGCGCGGGCAACGTTGTTGTAATCCTGCCAGCGCACATCCACCAGGACCTTGCCGGTGTACTGGTCGACATGCAGGGTGGCGTCGTTGCGTGGGTCGTCGGCGAATACGGCAATGGTGTATACGCCGTCGGCGCTGGTGGGCAGGGTGATGCTGTAGCCCGGTTCGACCGCGCGGGTGCTGGCCAGGTCCTGGACTTGCTGCAGGCTGACTTGCGGGGCCGCCGGTGCACTTGCCCCCATGCTGTGCCCGGCATGTTCGGCATGGGCGCCGGATTGCGGCATGGGGGTGTTTTCCATGGCCCAGGGTACGGTCTGGCGCGTTGCGCTGTTGAGCTCGCGAGCCTGTTGATCGGACTTGGGCACATCGTTCCACATCGCTGCCGGGAAGGTGTTCCAGACATCGGCGTAGTGCTTGCCCCAGAATCCGGTCCAGGTCATGCCGCTGAGCAGCATCAACAGCAGCAGGGCCGAACCCCAGAAACCGGTGACCGCATGCAGGTCGCGCCATAGCAGGCGTCCGCGGGCATTCAGGCGTGGCCAGAGCACGCCGGCGCTACGCTTGCCGCGCGGCCACCAGAGGTACAGACCGGACACCACCAGGACGATGCCCCAGCCTGCGGCCAGCTCCACCAGACGATCGCCGACGGTGCCGATCATCAGCTCGCCATGCAGGGCACGGGCGACCGCTTGCAGGTTGCTTTTCGCGTCCTGCTCGCCCAGCACGTTGCCGTCGTAGGGGTTGATGAACACGTTCAGTTCACGACCTGCATCCTGAACGACAAACTGCGCGCTACGATCGGCGGCCACCGCTGGCAGGTACTGGCTGACCTGGCCCTTGGGGTAAGCCTGGTGCACTTGCTGCAGCAAGCTGTCGGCGCTTTGTGTGTGGTGCCCGGCCTCGACCACCATCAAGTCGCGGTACAGCAACGGATCAAGCTGCGGTTTGAACAGATAGATGATCCCGGTGATCGCCAGCAGGATCATGAACGGGGCGACGAACAGCCCGGCATAAAAGTGCCAACGCCAGGCCAGGTTGTAAAAACTAATCGGCGGTTTGCTCATGGTGTGCTCCCATGTTGTGCAGAGAAGGCGCGATCGGTGATCGCGCCCCGGTGATGGATCAGAAACTCAGGTCGACTTTGGTCCAGAGCGTGCGCCCCGGCTCATTGATGGCCTGTGGGTCGCTCGCGGGATAACCAAAGCCGGCATTACCCGCCAGGTTCAGGTGTTCGGCGTAAGCCTTGTCGAACAGGTTGTCGACCCCCGCACTGAGCTTCAGGTGCTTGCTGACCTTGTAGCTGCCATTGAGCGAAAACACGCCGAAACCCGCGCTTTTCTCATAGTCCTTGCCGACCACGTTGCCGTAGTCCTCGGCGACGCGGTTCTGCGCGGCGACAAGCCGCCACAACGCCCCGGCACTCCAGTCGTCACGGCTGTAGGTCAGCCCCAGGCGGCTCTCCAAGGGTGGCATCTGTGGCAGCGCTGTGCCATCACTGCTGTTCTTGCCCCAAGCGTAGGCCAGGGTGGCGTCGGCTTTCCAGTTGGAGGTCAACATATACGCAGCCCCGAGTTCGCCACCCATGATCCGCGCGTCGATGTTCTGCGCCTGGGAGCTGGACTTGCCCATCATGTCGGTGGGGTAGTAGAACAGGATGTAGTCGCGGATCTGCCCGACATAACCCGAGGCCCAGGCCTGCAGGTCTTCAGTCTGGTACTGGATGCCGAAGTCCAGCTGGGTGGTTTTCTCCGGTTTGATGCTGTCGAAGGCATTGACCGAACCGGCCGGCCCCGATTTGGGCGAGAACAGCTCCCAGTAGTCGGGGAAGCGCTCGGCGTGGCCGAGGCCAACGTAGGTGGTGGCAGGGATCTCGACGAGGTCATGCTCGTAGCGGACAAAACCGCTGGGCAGGGTGTCTGCGCGGGTATCGCCGTTGGTCGCGCTGGTTTCCCGGTAGTCCTTGGCCGAGGCACGGTCCAGGCGCGCGCCGGTGATCACGCGGTCCTGCTCGGCGGCATACCAGGTCAGTTCGCCGAACGCGCCGTAGTTGTGGAAGTCGGCGTCTTTGGTCCAGGGCATCTCCTTGTGCACGTCAATACCCATACCGCCGCGCTGGCGGTGTTCGTTGGTCTGCGCATCGACGCCGGCGATCAGTTGCAGCTCGCTCCAGCGCCAGGTGCCCTTGATTCGGCCGCCCATGGTGCGGCGGTCGACGTTGCTGACCATCGGCATACCCATCATCCCCGTGCCCGAGGGCGTGCGCAGGGTGTAGTTGTCCATCACGTGGTCGGCGTAGTTGTAATAAACCTGGGCTTCAAGCTTGTCCCAGACCTCGCCAATGTTGGATTTCTCAAAGCGCAGGCCGAGGCTTTCACGCTTGAACTGCGAGCCGTCCATGCCGCGCCCGGCGTAACGGGCTTCGCCGTCGCCCTTGCCGGCCGTGAGCTCCACCAGGGTGTCGGCATCGGGTGTCCAGCCCAGGGCCACATCGCCATTCCACTTGTCCCAGCGCGAAGGCACGGTGTCGCCATTGCCGTCTTCGTAGTCATCCGAGTGCGACTGGTTGCCGACAAAGCGTACGTAGCCAAGCGCGTTGCCCGCAGCGGTGTCGACGACTTTGTCGAAGCGGCCGCTGGAGCCGGCCAGCAGGCTGGCGTTGACCCGGCTGCCCAGCTCACCGAATTTCTCCGGGTCACGGTCAAAGAGGATGGTCCCGGCCGATGCGCCTGGGCCCCAGATCACGCTTTGCGGGCCTTTGATCACGGTCAGGCGGTCATAGGTTTCCGGCGAGATGTAAGAGGTGGGGGCGTCCATCCGGTTGGGGCAGGCGCCGAGCATCACGCCGCCGTTGGTGAGGATGTTCAGGCGCGAGCCGAACATGCCGCGCAGTACCGGGTCGCCATTGGTGCCGCCGGCGCGGATCGCGGAAAAGCCGGGGATGGTTTTCAGGTAGTCGGCGCCATCGCTGGCCGGCACCGGTTGGCGTGGGTCCTTGGGGTTGGTGACGATGGTCAGCGGCGAGCTGGGGGCGACGGCGGTGATTACCGTCGGGCTCAGTTCGGGGGCGTCGTGAGTGTGCTCGTCAAGCGGCTGGCTGGCGGCCAGGGCGAACGGGCTGAGCAGGGTGCCGCAGATCACGGCGAGGGTCCCGCGCAGGGACAAACGAAAGACAGCAGTACAGCCGGACATAGTGATTCCAACATCGATCAGTCATGAAGGCGCGCAAGGTCAGCGGCAAGGTGCCGGAGCCTTGAGTGCGGAACGTGTTTTCAGACGGCGATGAAGGACGGTGGCGCGCGGGTTCGGGCCCCGGGGAAAACAGTCTGCCGGGCATGGCCCTGGCGGGGCTGGACGATCAGGGTGCTGCTGGCAGGCGCCGCTTCGGTATTGAGCAGGCTCAGGGCCTGCGGCAGTGCCGGGCAGTGGAAGAACAGGCTGCAGTAGCCGCACTTCTCCCAGATCACCTGCAGCGATGGACTGCTGTTGTGATGGCTGTCGCCATGGCAATCAGCGCTGCTGTCCATGCTCATGGCCATGTTCATACCCATGTCTTTCGACATGGCACGGTGATCCATCGGCATCGACTGGGAAACCAGTGGGCCGATAAAGATCATCAACATGGCGAACAGGCTCAGCCAGCTGCCGCGAACCTTTCTGGAGTCAGGGCGCGCGGGGCGGGCGAGGCTGCTGCGGGCGATGCTCATGGCGAGCAGCGTTCAGCGATCAGTGGCTGTGTGCTTCGCCTTCGGGCGCTTGCTTCTGCACCGCGACTTCGACGGTGATGTCGCCAGCATTCTTGAAATGCAGGGTCAACGGGAAGCGCTTGCCGTCAGTCAGCAGGCTGCGGTCCTTGGGTTGCATCAGCATCACGTGGTAGGCACCGGGGGCGAATACCAGGTCTTTGCCTGGGGCCACTTCGACGCTCTGTACCTGCTGCATTTTCATCAGGCCATCTTTGTGCACATGCTCATGCAACTGGGCATCGTCGCTGATCGGGCTGTCGACACTGAGCAGCGTATCGGCGGCAGTACCGTTGTTGTGGACGACGAAGTAGGCGGCGACGTTAGGGGCGTTGGGCGGCAGTTCCTGCGACCACGGATGGGCGATATGCAGATCACCCTTGGTGTATTCGTGGGCAGTGGCAAAGGTTGCCGGCAGCAACAGGGCGGCCAGCAGCAGGGCGTTCTTGAACATGGTGATTCTCCAGTCGATTCAGGTTCGCAGCAGTGAGCGTAGTGAAATCAGGCCAGAGGGGAGGCGCGCGGATTCAGCGCCGGCCACAGCTGACGCGGGGTCGGCTGATTGGCGGCGAGCAGGATCCTGGGAGGTGCAAAGTCCTGGGCAGGCAGCAGCAAGCGTGGCGGATGCCCTGGTAGTGCCAACAGTGGCGCAGCCCCGGAACAGCACCAGCAATGCTGCATGGTCGAGTGGTCATCGTTCTGTTGGCTGCCGTCCGGCGAGCCTAGAGAAATGGCGATCAGCTTGGTGCCGCCAGTGGAGCAGAACGCGCCCCAGAGCAATTGTTCGCTCTGGCTTTTTGGCGCGGCAGCGGACAACGGCATGGCCAGCAGATTGAACAGCACTGCAAAGCAGGCGATCCAGGCATGGGCAAGCCGATGTGATGGCATGGAGAGATCCGGTCAGGAATCGAATGGTGGCTATTTAGCCAGAGTTGAAAGTATATGTAAAAAAGCCGGGCATGCGATGAAGTGTCGCACGGGCCCGGCTTTTAGAGGGTAGCTGAGGGTCAAACAGCCTTGTTGCGGCCCATCAAGCCACGCACGGTTTCCTGCAGGTCGGCCGGGAGCACCACGACTTTGGCGTTGTCGCTGCCGGCCAGGTTTTCCATCGCACCGATGTAGCGCTCGCCCAGCAAGTACATCGCCGGGGTGATCTCGCTGCCAACCGCGTCCCTGACCAGGGTGATCGAGCGGGCCGAGGCTTCGGCCAGGTTGATCTGCGCTTCGGCATCGAGCTTGGCCGATTGCAGGCGGGCTTCAGCTTCGAGAATGGCGGCCTGCTTGGCACCTTCGGCACGGGTGACGTCGGCTTTACGTTCACGCTCGGCAGCGGCCTGGCGTTCCATGGCCGACTGCATGTTTTCCGAGGGTTTGATGTCCTGGATCTCGACCGAACGGACGGTCACACCCCAGTCTTCGGTCTGCTCCGACATCGCTTCGCGCAGGCGCGCCTTGATCTGTTCGCGGCTGGAGAGTGCTTCGTCCAGATCCATCGCACCGACAATGGCACGCAGCGAGGTCATGGTCAGGCTGGTGACGGCATAGGTGAAATCCTGCACCCCGTAGGCGGCTTTCTGCGGATCGACGACCTTGGCGAAGCACAGTGCGTTGGCGACGATGACGGCGTTGTCGCGGGTGATGATTTCCTGTTGCTGCACGTCGAGGATGATGTCCTTGGTCGGCAGGCGGTAGGCGACCACGTCCATGTAGGGAATGACGATGTTCAGGCCGGGCTTGAGGGTGGCGTGGTAGCGACCCAGGCGCTCGACGATCCACTCCTCGCCCTGAGGCACGATGCGCACCCCTTTGAACAAAGTGATGATGACGAACGCGGCGATAGTAGCGGCGACGATAAGGCTGGTCATGAATCAAGCTTTCCTTTTGCTGATCAGGCCCGGGTAACCCGGGCAGTATTGCCTTCGATGGCAGTGATACGTACGCGCTCGCCCGACGGGATCTCGGCATCGGCGACGCAGATCCACTCCTCGTTGCCGAGGATAGGCTTCTGGAAGCGCACACGACCCTTGTTGAACTCGGAGACCGTGGCGGTGAGCAGGCCGACTTCGCCGATCACGTTGTCGGCGGTCCAGCGGGTGTCCGGCTTCTTCTTGCGAAACACCTTGAACCACAGCAGCGTGGTGATGGACGAGAGCGCTACCCAGAGCAGCACCTGCATGTCGAGCTGCAGGCTCGGGGCCAGGTAGGCGATGAGCGACACCAGCACAGCGCCGATGCCGAACCAGAGAATGAAGAAGGTCGGCAGCACGAGTTCGAGCACAACCAGGCCGAAACCGAACACCAGCCAGATCCACCATTGCATTTCCATATGGGCGAATTTTTCCAGGGGGGAGGGCGTAGTGTAAGGCAGGGGAGTGATGGTGGGCTATCGGATGAATCTGAAGCAGCAATAGGCTTGGTCGTAGGAATGCCCTGAGGAGCGATGCAGGGCCTGTGGGCGCGGGCTTGTCCTGCGGCCTCGCTAATTAACCGGGGTCAACCAGTCTTCCACACGCAACCCCGGAACCCGCTGAAACTCGCGCAGATTATTGCTCACCAGCACAAGTCCGAGAGAACGTGCGTGCCCGGCGATCATCTGGTCATAGGGGCCGACCGGTGTGCCGGCTCTGGCCAGTTCTGCGCGCAGCTGGCCGCTGTGAGCTGCGGCATGACTATCGTAATTGAGGACTTCGAGGCGTGCGGCAAACCCTTCGATCACGGACAGATTGCGTTCAGGCGCAGCTGACTTCTCTGCCCCGTAGATCAACTCCATCAATGTGATGGTGCTGATGCACAGTTGGCCGTGATGACGATTGAACGCTTCACGTATCTCCTCAGGCTTGTTCTTGAGGGTGAAGATGCAGATGTTGGTGTCGAGCATGAACTTGAGCATCAGAACCCTTCGCGTTCCTGATCAGCTGGCTGCTCTCGCGAGGCCATGAAATCCGGACTGACGCACTCACCCTCGAACCAGTTGTCCCACGCCTCACCCGCAGGAGAGATGATTCGGGTGCGACCGATGGCGACAACATCCACACGTGTGATGTCTTCAGGTAAGGCGACGGATTTAGGCAAGCGGATGGCCTGGCTGCGGTTGCTTTTGAAGACGGCACCTTGATCCATGGAGGGCCTCCTTGGAAAGTCTGAATGTATGTCCGAGTTTATGCTGAGTCAGGTATATGTCAACGGGATATACATTGCTGTTTGAGTGCAGCGATCATCTCACCAACACCAAATAACTCCCGATCCACCACCGGCAACTCAGGTCGCTTCAAAACCAGCACCGGCAAACCACGCTCCCGCGCAACTTCGAGTTTGGGCTCCGTAGCACCGCTGCCACTGTTCTTGCTGATCAGCACATCAATCTGCCGACGCTCGAACAACGCACGTTCGTCTTCGAGGTGAAACGGTCCGCGTGCGCCGATCACTTCGCAGCGCTCATTACCCGGACAGGCTTCCAGAGCACGCAAGGTCCAGAACTGCTGCTCCGGGATTTCGTCGAGATGCTGCAAGGGCTCGCGGCCAAGGGTGAACAGTGGACGCCGGAACGGTCGCAGCGCTTTGATCAACTCAGTCCAGTCAGCCACTTCGCGCCAGTCATCTCCGGCTTGCGCCTGCCAGGCCGGCCGTCGCAGGGCCCAGCAGGGGATGCCGGTGAGCTGTGCGGCGCGGGCTGCGTTGGCGCTGATCTGCGCAGCATAGGGATGGGTGGCGTCGATCAACAGGCCGATGTTTTCCGCGAGCAGATAAGCGGCCAAGCCCTCGGCCCCACCAAAACCGCCAACCCGCACCTGACAATTCAAGTCACTGGGTACCCGGCCAATCCCGGCCAAGCTGTAGACATGCTCCGGGCCCAGGGTACGGGCAATGGCCAATGCCTCGGTGACGCCACCAAGTAGCAGAATCCGTTTCATGCAAAGGCTCCCGCATGGCCGACGATGCCGCCTTGCCGATCAATGGCAAACACTTCTACCTGCACCTGGGCAGGCACTACGCTGCGCGCAAAGGCCAGGGCGTGGGCGCACACCGCATCACCCAGGGCGATACCCGCAGCGCTGGCCATGGCCAGGGCCTGCTGGCTGGTGTTGGCCTGGCGAATCGCCGCTTGCAAGTCACTGTCGGCACCTATGGCTGCGGCCCACTCGGCCAGTTGCGGCAAGTCGATGCTGGAATGGCGGCTGTGCAGGTCCATGTGCCCGGCGGCGAGTTTGCTGATCTTGCCGAAGCCGCCGCACAGGCTGAGTTTATCCACAGGTACTTTGCGCAGGTGCTTGAGTACCGCGCCGACGAAGTCGCCCATTTCGATCAGGGCGATTTCCGGCAGGTTGTAGACCCGGCGCATGGTGTCTTCGCTGGCGTTGCCGGTGCAGGCGGCGATGTGCAGGTAGCCATTGGTTTTCGCCACATCGATACCTTGGTGGATCGAGGCGATATAGGCCGAACAGGAGAACGGCCGAACGATGCCACTGGTGCCAAGAATCGACAGGCCACCCAGAATGCCCAGGCGCGGGTTCATGGTTTTCAGCGCCAGGCTTTCGCCGTCCTGCACATTTACCGTGACTTCAAAACCGCCGTTGTACGCACACGCTTCGGCAAGCTGCTGCAGGTGTTCGGTCATCATCCGCCGTGGCACCGGGTTGATTGCCGGTTCGCCCACCGCCAGGACCAGACCGGGACGGGTCACGGTACCCACGCCTGTGCCGGCGACAAAGCGCACGCCGGGTTCAGCCTGCAGGCGCACGCGACTGTAGAGCAGGGCACCATGGGTGACATCCGGGTCGTCACCGGCATCCTTGAGGGTGCCGGCTTCGGCACCGTCCGCATGCAGGCGACAGAACTCCAGGCGCATCTGCACCTGCTTGCCCTTGGGCAAGGTGATCTGCACGGCGTCGCTCTGGGCACCGGTCAGCAGCAGACGTGCTGCGGCAAGACTGGTGGCAGTGGCGCAGCTGCCGGTGGTCAGGCCGCTGCGCAGGGGCGCGGGTTGTTCCTGGGTCTCGTCACGCATCAGCGGGTTTGATCGCTTCTAGCAGGGTGATCGGCAAGGCTTGGCGCCAGGTGTCGAACTCGCCCAAGGGTTGTGCCTGGGCGATATGGATGCGGGTCAGTTCGCCGCCATGTTGTTCACGCCAGTTGACCAGGGTCAGCTCGCTTTGCAGAGTCACTGCATTGGCCACCAGGCGGCCTCCCGGGCGCAGTTGTGCCCAGCAATGTTGCAGCACCCCTTCACGGGTGACGCCGCCACCGATGAAGATCGCATCCGGGCGTTCCAGCCCCTCCAGCGCCTGCGGAGCACGGCCACGGATCAATTGCAGGCCTGGGACACCAAGGGCATCGCGGTTGTGCTCGATCAGTTGTTGGCGACCCTCATCGGACTCAATCGCCAGTGCCCGGCAACTGGGATGGGCGCGCATCCACTCGATGCCGATCGAGCCGCTGCCAGCGCCGACATCCCACAGCAACTCACCCGGTTGTGGCGCCAGGCGGGCGAGGGTGATGGCGCGTACGTCACGTTTGGTCAGTTGACCGTCGTGCTCGAAGGCGGCGTCAGGCAGACCTGCCAGGGGCGACAGGCGCGGTGCATCGGGCGCGGCCAGGCATTCGATGGCAACCAGGTTCAAGTCGGCGATGTCGCTGTGCGGCCAGTGTCCGGCAGTGCCTTCGAGACAGCGTTCGGCGCTGCCGCCAAGGTGCTCGAAGACCTGTATACGGCTCGGCCCGAAGCCGCGCTCACGCAGCAACGCGGCAATCGCCGCCGGGCTGCTGCCATCGTTGCTCAGCACCAACAGGCGCACACCGCTGTACAGATGGGCATTGAGGGCACTGAGTGGCCGGGCCACCACCGACAGTGTCGTCACCTCCTGCAATGGCCAGCCCAGACGCGCGGCAGCCAGGGCGCAAGAGGAGGGCATCGGCAACACGTTCATCTCATCGGCGTCGAGCTGGCGGGCGAGGCTGGCGCCCACCCCGAAGAACATCGGGTCACCGCTGGCCAGCACGCACACCGGTTTGCCGCGCAGGGCCAGCACTGGCGCCAGGGAGAAGGGACTGGGCCACAACAGGCGTTCGCCGCGGATGCAGCGCGGCAGCAAATCCAGCTGGCGCTGGCCGCCAAACACCCGTGAAGCAGCCAACAGTGCACGCCGGGCATTCTTGCCCAGGCCACTGAAGCCGTCTTCACCGATACCTACTACAGTCAGCCACGGCGACATGCGTTTTCCTCAATACCCAGCAATCCGACCGGCAGGCTTTTCATGCCTTCGGACAAAGCAGGCATAATACCGCGCCTTCTACACTGAAGTGCCTTTTCACGATTGTCGGGTGACCTTTTGAACCAGCCTGTATCGGCCCACCAGCCCCACGCTTCGTTGCGCCCCTCGGCCTGTCCGGGGTTGCTGCGCATCGTCCAGGCCAAAGACGGTGGGATCTGCCGGATCAAACTGGCCGGCGGTGCGCTCACGGCAGACCAGGCTGACGCGGTCGCTAGCGCTGCCGAACGGTTTGCCACTGGCGAGATTGAGGCCACCAACCGCGGCAACCTGCAGATCCGCGGCATCGGCAACGAACAGGCCGGGCTGATCGAACTGTTGTTGGCTGCCGGCCTGGGCCCGCGCGATGCTGCGGGGGACGATGTCCGTAACCTGATGCTCAGTCCGGTAGCCGGAGTCGATCCGCAGATGCTGTTCGACACCCGTCCTTTGGCGGCGCAGCTGCTGCAGGCGCTGGAAACCACTGCGCGCTTTCATCAGCTTTCAGCCAAGTTCGCCGTGCAGCTGGATGGCGGCGAAGCGTTGGCGATGCTCGAACACCCCCATGATCTGTGGCTCAGCGCCCTGCAACTGGACGGTGCTCTATGGCTGGCGTTTGGCCTGGCAGGTTGCCCGGCACAGGATTCACCTCTGGGTGCTGTGCCCCTGGCTCAGGGGCATGCGCTGGTGCTGGCGGTGCTCCATCGCTTTCTCGACCTGGCCACACCAGAACAAGCGCGGATGCGTCAGTTGCTGGTCGAGCATTCGCCGGACGATTTTGTCGCGGGGCTCGGTTTGTCGATCCGTCGCGACCCGGCTGTTTTGCAGTGGCGCCGTCCGGCAACGGCTGGCAGCCGCTATCTGGGGATTTATCCACAGCACCAAGCTGACCTGAGCGCGGTCGGCGGTGCTGCACCGTTGGGCCGTCTGACCCCGTCGATGCTGCGCGGCGCTGCGCAACTGGCGCGTGAACGGGGTGACGGCAGTCTGCGCATGACGCCTTGGCAGAGCCTGTTGCTGCCCAATATCCCACACCGCCACGTGGACGCCGTTCAGACCGGACTGGCCCAACTCGGCCTGCTGTGCTCGGCAGATGAACAGCTGGCTCGTCTGGTTGCCTGCACCGGTTCTGCCGGTTGCGCCAAGGCCCAGGCCGAGACCAAGGGCGATGCCCGGCTGCTGGCCACATTGCTCACCAACGGCGCCCCGGCCAGCGTGCACCTGAGCGGCTGTCCACGTTCCTGTGCCATGGCCCACGTCGCTCCGGCCACCTTGCTGGCGCAAGGCCCGGGCCACTACGACTTGTATCTGCGTGACGCAGCCCAGCCGGGTTTCGGCAGCCTGCGCGCACGCAACCTCACACTGAAAGAAGCCGGCGCACTGCTAGACGCCTGCCCACGGAGCACCCTTGATGATTGATTACATCCGCGATGGTCAGGAGATCTATCGCAATTCCTTCGCGATCATTCGGGAGGAAGCGCGGCTCGATCGTATTCCTGCCGATCTGGAAAAACTCGCGGTTCGGGTGATCCATGCGTGCGGCATGGTCGATGCCATTGATGGCCTGCAGTTTTCGCCAGGCGCCGGCAAGGCCGGGCGTGATGCCCTGGCCGCCGGCGCACCGATCCTCTGCGATGCACGGATGGTCTCCGAAGGCATCACCCGCGCTCGTCTGCCAGCCAACAACCCGGTGATCTGTACGTTGCGTGACGAACAGGTGCCGGATCTGGCCCGTGAGCTGGGCAATACCCGCTCGGCGGTGGCCCTGGAACTCTGGCGCCCGCACCTTGAAGGCAGCGTGGTGGTCATTGGCAACGCGCCGACCGCGTTGTTCTACCTGCTGGAAATGCTCGATGCCGGTGCACCGAAACCGGCGTTGATTCTCGGCTTCCCGGTAGGCTTTGTCGGGGCTGCCGAATCCAAGGCGATGCTCGCTGCCGACAGCCGTGGCGTGCCTTTTGTGATCATGCAGGGCCGTCTGGGCGGCAGCGCCATGGCGGCGGCTGCGGTCAATGCCCTGGCCACGGAGGTCGAATGATGCAGGCTCGTGGACGTTTGCTTGGCCTGGGCGTGGGCCCTGGCGATCCGGAACTGATTACCCTCAAGGCCTTGCGCCTGCTGCGCGAATCGCCAGTGGTGGCCTACTTCGTCGCCAAGGGCAAGCGTGGCAACGCCTTTGGCATCATCGAAGGTCACTTGCAGGAGGCCCAGACGCTGCTGCCGCTGGTGTATCCGGTGACCACCGAAGCGCTGCCCGCACCGTTGTCGTACGAACAGGTGATCAGCGATTTTTATGATGAGGCCGCGCTGGAAGTGGCTGCCCATCTGGATGCCGGGCGCGATGTCGCGGTGATCTGCGAAGGTGATCCGTTCTTCTATGGCTCCTACATGTACCTGCATGACCGGCTTGCCGAACGCTACGATGCCGAGGTGATTCCGGGGGTCTGCTCGATGCTTGGCGGTGCTTCGGTATTGGGTGCGCCGCTGGTCTATCGCAACCAGAGTCTGTCGGTGCTGTCCGGTGTGTTGCCGCACGATGAGCTCAAACGTCGACTGGCCGATGCCGATGCCGCAGTGATCATGAAGCTTGGGCGCAACTTCCCCAAGGTCCGTGAAGTACTGGCTGAACTCGGTCTGGCCGAGCGTGCTCTGTACGTGGAGCGGGCAACCATGGCCAACCAGAAGATCGTTGCCCTGGACGAGGTCGATCCGCAGTCGTCGCCGTATTTCTCGCTGATCATCGTTCCGGGCGAAAGGTGGCAGGGGTGATGACGCGCAAAGCACCGGCGATTGTCATTCTCGGCACCGGCAGCCTCGCCACTGCCCGCAAGATCCAGCAGCTGTATCCGGACGCGCTGATCCATGGCCTGCAGGGCCGGGTCGAAGACGTCGACCGCAGCTATCAGGAGTTCGGTGCCACTGTGCGTCAGCTCTATCTACAGGACACACCGATCATCGCCTTGTGCGCGGCCGGTATCGTTATCCGCACCCTGGCCAGCCTGCTGCTGGAGAAGGGCGTCGAACCACCGGTACTGGCTGTGGCCGAGGATGGCAGTGCAGTGGTACCGCTGCTCGGTGGTCTCGCCGGGGTCAACCTCATGGCCCGGGAAATAGCCGCGGGTCTGGGTGTTGCAGCGGCAATCACCACCAGTGGCGAACTGCGTTTCGGCACCTGCCTGCTCAACCCGCCCAGTGGCTATGCCCTGGCCGACCTGGAGCTGGGCAAGCGTTTTGTCAGCGATCTGTTGGCTGGCGAATCGGTGCGTATCGACGGGGAGGCGCCCTGGCTCGCCGATGCCCAGTTGCCGCAGAGCGATCAGGCGCAACTGGCCATTCATGTTGGCTGCGACGCGCGGGAAGTTTCGGCCCATGAGCTGGTGATCTATCCGCGTTGCGTGATGCTGGCGGTCACGGCTGTCGTGCCGGAACTGGCCACTGTGGTACGTGATGCATTGCGTAGTGCACGCATCGCCGAGCCCGCCTTGGCTTGTCTGTTGGTGAGCGATTCGCTGATGGCTGATCCGGACCTGCATGCGGCAGCGGCCGAGCTGGGTGTTGCGCTGCGTTTCGCACCGGCTGCCGAAAGCGCCAGTGCCCTGGCGGCACAGGCGTTGCCGCAGTTGCTGCCACCGCAGCCGGTGAACGAAGGTCTGGCAATTCTGGTTTCGAGCCAGCCCATTGACCCGTTGCAGATTGGTCGCGCCCGCGGTCGTCTGGCGGTGATCGGTCTCGGCCCAGGCGCCGCCGAGCTCATGGTGCCCGCAGTCAAGGCCGAGCTGGCCCGGGCCAACGATATCCTTGGTTATGAAACCTATGTGCGCATGGCTGGCCCGTTTCGGGCAGACCAGGTCATGCACTGCACCGACAACCGCGAAGAAATGCAGCGCGCCCGGCATGCCTTCGAGCTGGCCGCCCAAGGGCGCTCGGTGGTGGTGGTGTCCTCTGGCGACCCGGGTGTATTTGCGATGGCCGCTGCGGTGCTTGAGGCGTTGCACGAGTCCACTGATCCGCACTGGCATGCGGTTGACCTCGAGGTGCTGCCCGGCGTTTCCGCGTCGCTGGCCACTGCCGCCCAGGCCGGCGCGCCGCTGGGGCATGACTTCTGTGTGCTGTCGCTATCGGACAACCTCAAACCCTGGTCGATTATCGAGAAGCGCCTGGACCTCGCCTGTCAGGCCGATCTGGCGTTGGCGTTCTACAACCCGATCTCGCGCTCACGGCCCTGGCAGTTGGGGCGGGCACTGGAGATCGTGCGCCAGCACCGCCTTGGAACAACGCCTGTAGTCCTTGGCCGTGATGTGGGGCGGCCGGGGCAGACGCTGCGTGTCCTTCAGTTGCAAGCGCTGGTGCCTGAGGATGTGGACATGCGCACCATGGTGCTGATCGGCTCCTCTACTACCGTTGCCTTCGATCGTCCGGGGCAGCAGCCGTGGGTTTATACGCCCCGGTGGTACGGTCACAAACCCTGACTCCCCAGAGGGCATGTTTCACTGTGCCCATTGTGTCTCTGACGGATCAATGTGATGGGGTGGCTTGTCAGCAAGCCATCCCCATCAATGATCAAGGAAGAGCACTCATGAGTGAAATTCAAAGCGCTGGCAACAATGTCCAGTTGAACAACGGCGACCTTCTGGTGTTCGTGGGTTTGTCCAAGGAAAACAGCGACGCACTCAAGTACAGCCATCTGTTCAGTACCCTCGCCGCTTCGGCGCAGTATTTTCCGACAACCGAAGGCCAGCAATGGTTTCAGACCTACCTGCAGACCATGCAATCCTGCGGTTGGCTGCCAATCAAGTATTCGTACACCAAGGAAGTCGCAAGTTCTCAGAACCTGTCGGTCAAGAACCTGTTGGTCAAGGCCGTGCAGGCTGGCCTGGGTTACGCTACCGGAGGCGCCACGACTGTCGCCACACTGGTGAACGTTGCCCGCGACGCGGTTGACACTTTGGCGAAAAGCCCTGAGGCCACCACGCTGTTTGAACGTACCAGTGCCGAGAAAGAAGGCACAGCGCTGAGCATGGCGGTGTGTACCCAGGACGCCAATGGTGAGGTGATGCTGAGCGTCGGCTGTATGCAAAGCACTGAGTCGCCTCCGGGCAAAACCAATGTGTTGGTCTTCGAATGGAGCTCCAGCCATTCGGATACCTATACCGGCGCTGCCGCCTTGTCCTTCCATCGCGGTCTGTATGACCAGGTCAAAGACACGCTGATTGAGCGTGTAGGCGATAAAAGCAAAAAGGACGTGCTCACCCTGTCAATCGAGCCGAAAAAACGTTCGTGATGACGGGCACCGGCGACTGCGGTCGCCGGTGCTTCTGTTTGGTACAGGGAGGTATGAAATGCATACGCAAGCATTTTCTTTAGTGCTGTCCGGCAACTGCCTGTTGCTGCTTTCCACTGATCTTGATGAGCGTGAGCGCCACGATGCCATCGACTCTCAATTGTTTGCCTGGCTTAACGCTTCAGCCGAATTTCTGTTGCTGGGTGAAAACAAGCAGTGGCACGGCACCTATATGGACAGGCATACCGGGCTGGGCTGGGTTATCAGTGCCTCTGCCGAAAAGACCAAGGTAGTGAAGGCGTCCGTGCCCGGCACGCCTCTGGCGATTGCCGGGCAGGAGTTGAGCGCGTTGTTGCCCGCCCAGATGCTGGCTGCCTTGAACGACGCACTGGCGAAGGTGCAAGCGTTGCCTGCTATGCATCCCGTCTTGCAGGTGTTGAGCACAGAAGCGCTGGAGCGGGTACAGGATCCATGCGTCAAGCCGGTCACTCGTCTTGCCTTTGAGCTGCGGGTGGTACTGCCAGGCTTGCGGGTGGTGGCGAGCAGCCTGTTCCTGGAAACCAACCAGTCCATGGATGAGCAATGGTTAACACAGGAATTGCAGGCTGAAGAAATTAACCATCAGGTGACCAGAAGCTTTGTTGGCGAACTGTTCCCCGGTGTTTTTTCAGGGGTCAGAGCGCTGCTGGAAAAGCGCTTGGAGCTGCTTCGATCTCAATATGTCATGCCGCTCGGTGCCAGGGGATAGGCTATGAATGAGCCATTAGCAGCGGGTGTGTCTTATAAGGCCAGGTAACCCTTGATCCCGCTGAAGATGATCTGCGCCGCCAGTGCACAGACGAACAGCCCCATCAACCGGCTGACGATCTGCAAACCCTGATCGCCGAGAAGCCGTTCGATCCGGTGCGAAAGGTACAGCACCAGGCCGACGGTGAAGCTGGCCAGGGCAATACTGATAATGGCCAGTAACTTGTCGTCCCACTCAGGCTGGCCGACACCCATGACCAGCAGGGCGCCGATAGTACCGGGGCCGACGGTCAGGGGAATGGTCAGTGGGACGATGGTGACGTCCTGCTGAACGTTATCAGTCTGTACGGCGGACTTACCCTGAGCCATGGCTAGCGCAGAGATGAACAGCACGCTGCCGGCACCGATGCGGAAGGCATCGGGGGTGATGCCGAACACCCCGAAGATTTGTCTGCCGAACAGATACAGCACCACGCTGGCGATCAACGCTGCGAATGCCACCCGCCAGGCCAGTTGTTTGCGCTCCTTGCTGGAGTAGCCGCGTGTCAGGCTGATAAAGCAGGAGAGCACAAAGAACGGGCTGTAGAGCACGAGCATTTTCAGGTAGACGCTGAACAACTCATGGAGCATGGTCTGAGCTCGCGATGGACAGGGGACGAGAAGCAAGTGTATCAGGGGTCTGACGGTTTACGGGGTCGGCACCTGAGAGGATTCGCTTTCGCGCTGGGCGACCCAGTGTTCGATCAATTCGCGCAACTGTGACAGCTCGACCGGTTTGGCCATATGACCGTCCATGCCGGCCAGGCGTGCGCGTTCCTTGTGTTCGGCAAGAATGTGCGCCGTCAGGGCCACCACTGGAGTGCGCTTGCGCTGGTTGCTGAGTTCCCAGATGCGCAGCTGCTGGGTGGCTGAGAAGCCATCGAGCACGGGCATTTCGCAGTCCATCAACACCAGGTCGTAGCGCTGGGCTTTCATCGCCTGCAGGGCTTCTTCGCCGTTGCTGGCGGTATCGGGTTCGAGATTGAGTTTGCCAAGCATGCCGCGGATGACTTTGGTCGAAATGCTGTTGTCTTCGGCCACCAGAATGCGGAAGTCACTGGGCAGGTTCAGCGGCGGGCTCAGGCTGACGGGAGCCGGAATACTCGGCTGGCCTTTGCTGCGTTGCGCCAGTTCTTCGGCCAGGGTGGTCTTGAGGGTGTAACCGGCGACCGGTTTGGCCAGGATCCGCTTGACCCCGGCATTGCGCGCGATGACCTTGCTCGGCGCATTGCTGATGCCGGTGAGCATGATCAGCAGGATGTCATGGTTCAGGCTCGGGTCTTCTTTGATCTTGGCTGCCAGCTGCATGCCGGTCATGCCGGGCATGTTCTGGTCGAGCAGGACCGCATCGAAATAATCGCGCAGGTGCGCCTTGGTGCGCAGCAAGGCCAGGGCTTCCTTGCCCGAAGGCACGGCGCTGACGTTCATGCCCCAGGCACTGCACTGTTGTACCAGGACCTTGCGGCAGGTGTCGTTGTCGTCCACCACCAGTACCCGGGCGCCGCGCAGCGGGCCGTCGAGATCGGCGGGAGGCTGTTCGAGGCGCTGCGGATCGAGCGGCAGGGTCAGCCACAAGGTGTTGCCCATGCCGTGGCTGGTCTTGATCCCGAACTCACCCTGCATCAGGGTAATCAGCTGCTTGGCGATGACCAGGCCCAGATGCCCGCCCAGCTTGTTGCTGGAAAGAAAGTGCTTGCTGTGCAATTCGGCCTGCAACAGGGCTTCGCGGTCGCCTGGGGAAATGGCCTCGCCACTGTCCTGCACGGCAATGCGCAGACGTGGCGCGTTGCCGCGCTGATCGAGCGCCACCACCAGAAGGATTTCGCCTTGCTCGGTTTTCTTCAGGGCGTTTTCCAGCAGGCTGAGCAGCGCCTGGCGCAGACGTGTCGGGTCACCGCTGATGACCCGCGGTACTTGCGGCTGGGTAAAGCTGATCAGTTCGATGTTCTGCTGTTCGGCCTTGGCGCGGAAAATACTCAGGCAATCCTCGATCAGCGCGTTGAGATCGAACTGCACATCGTCCAGCTCGATCTGCCCGGACTCAAGCTTGGAAATGTCGAGAATCTCGTTGATCAGGGTGAGCAGTTCGTTGCCGGCGCTGTGGATGGTCTGCACGTAGTCGCGCTGCTTGACCGACAGCGGGGTGCCCAGCAGCAGTTCGGTCATGCCCAGTACGCCGTTCATCGGCGTGCGGATCTCATGGCTGATCTTGGCCAGGAACTCGGCCTTGGCGTTGATCTCGGCGTTGCTGGCCGCCAGCGCACAACTGGCGCTGAAGCGTTCTTCACTGATCCGGCGCAGGCGCTCGCTGACCGACAGATTGAGCAGCAGGCCGCTGAAACTGGTGAGGCCCAGAAGTATGAACAGCAACCATTGTGTCGGCGTCCGGGTCAGGCCGAGGAGGGCCGGAAGCACCACCAGGCAGCCAATGTTGAAGGCCAGCATCGACAGGGCGAACAGCCGTGCTGGCGCATAGCCCTTGTGCCAGTGGTAGCTGGCAACCAGCAGCATGCTCAGCGTGCCCAGGGCGAACAGCGCATAGGTCATCAGGTTGAGCGGCAGGGTATCGACGAACAGCAGCAGCAAGCCAAAGACCCCGATCAGGATCATTTCTGCCTGCAGCAGGCGGCTCAGGCGTGGGTGCTCACAGGGGCTGAAGAAGCGCAAGGTGAAGGTCAGGCCGGCCAGGCTTGCAAGCAGGGCGGTCAGGTAGGCGGCTGGTGTTTGCGCCGAGTGCCAGAGGCTCCACCAGGGCCCGCTGAGGTTGAGCAGGATCAGGGCGCTGAGCAACATCAGGCCGTGATAGACGGCAAGGCTCAGGCTGGTGCTGGAGCGCGAATAGGCAAAGCGGATGAGGTTGTGCAGCATCAACATCAGCAGGCAGCCGAACAGCAGGCCGAACAGCAGGGTCTGGCGCTGATCGGCGGCAACCTGAGTGGCAGGCTCCAGGCCGATGCTCGGACGCAGTTGATGCTCGGAAACCAGGCGCAGGTAAATATCCAGCGTATGCGCACTGCCCGGCAAGGCCAGCTGGTGGTCGCTGCTGCGCACGGTGGTGTCGCCGCTTTCGGAGGGGCGGCCGTTGTGTATGTGCTTGATCAACTGGTCGCCGTCCAGGGCATAAAGATCAAGACGGGACAGGTCCGGCGCGAAGACCCGCAGCAATTGTTCGTGCTGCCCGGGTTCCAGGCGATAGTGCAACCACAGCGCCTGGTCAGGCGATGCGGCATCGAGTTGGTTCAGCTCAATCGGGCTGAATTGATTACGGTAGCGATCGGAACGTATATCGCTGAGCTGCAGGTTGGCTTGTTCGTCGAGCAAAACCGCCCAGCCACCGCTTTGTTCGGCTGAGGCCGGAAACAGGCAGAGTAGGGTCAGCAGGCTGACGGTGAGGCCAATGGCGATCCTGAGCCAACGCACGACGAGATCCTTTCTTAGCAAAGAGCCGAATGATAACTATGCGCGGCGCGCCAAGGCGAAGGCAAGGCCCATGATGGGCCTTGACGTCGAACCGCAAGCAGGACGCCGAGGGCGTCACTGCTTGCGGGCGCTGTTTTACTGCTGATGCTCACCACGTTCGCGGGCAATGGCACGATAGCCGATGTCCTTGCGGTAGAAGCTGCCTTCCCAGTTGATCTCGGCAGCCAGGCGATAAGCCTGCTGTTGTGCAGCTTCAACGGTTTCGCCCAAGGCCGTGGCGCAGAGTACGCGGCCGCCGGTGGCAACCACCTGACCGTCCTTCAGTGCGGTACCGGCATGGAACACCTTGCCGGTCAGCTTGGCGGCAGCATCCAGGCCGTTGATCGCCGCGCCTTTGCTGTAGTCGCCAGGGTAGCCGCCGGCAGCCAGCACCACACCCAGGCTTGGGCGTGGGTCCCATTGCGCTTCAACCTTGTCCAGCGCCTTGGCAAAGGCGGCCTCGATCAGCAGCACCAGACTCGATTCCAGGCGCAGCATGACCGGTTGGGTTTCCGGGTCGCCGAAGCGGCAGTTGAACTCGATGACTTTCGGGTTACCGGCCTTGTCGATCATCAGACCAGCATAGAGGAAACCGGTGTAGACGTTGCCCTCTTCAGCCATGCCGCGCACGGTCGGCCAGATCACCAGATCCATGACCCGCTGGTGCACTTCGGCAGTGACCACAGGTGCCGGCGAGTAGGCGCCCATGCCACCGGTGTTCGGGCCGCTATCGCCGTCGCCAACACGCTTGTGGTCCTGGCTGGTGGCCATTGGCAGTACATTCTGACCATCGACCATGACGATGAAGCTGGCTTCTTCGCCATCGAGGAACTCTTCGATCACCACGCGCGAGCCGGCGTCGCCGAACGCGTTGCCGGCGAGCATGTCGCGCACGGCGTCTTCGGCTTCGGCCAGGGTCATGGCGACGATCACGCCTTTACCGGCGGCCAGGCCGTCGGCCTTGATCACGATCGGTGCGCCTTTTTCGCGCAGGTAGGCCAGGGCCGGTTCGATCTCGGTGAAGTTCTGGTAGTCGGCGGTAGGGATCTTGTGGCGGGCCAGGAAGTCCTTGGTGAAAGCCTTGGAGCCTTCCAGTTGGGCTGCGCCCTTGGTTGGGCCAAAGCAGTCCAGGCCGCGGCTGCGGAACAGGTCGACGACACCGGCAACCAGCGGACCTTCAGGGCCGACGATGGTCAGGGCAACATTTTTTTCGGCGAAGTCGGCCAGTTGTTCCAGGGCAGTGACGTCGATGTCGACGTTCTCGCACTTGGCTTCGGTGGCGGTACCGGCGTTGCCCGGGGCAACGAAGACTTTCTCGACCCGTGGGTCCTGAGCGACTTTCCAGGCCAGGGCGTGTTCACGACCGCCGCTACCGATAATCAAAACTTTCATGTCAAAACCTCGATGACGCTAATTCGGAAAGGGAACCCTGCAAGGTTCGCTTCTGTGGGAGCTGGCCTTGCCAGCGATCCAGGCACCGCGCTGGCAACTGGCACCCTATCGATGCCATCGCCGGCAAGGCCGGCTCCCACAGGGGGCATTGCATGACTTAGTGACGGAAGTGGCGCATGCCGGTGAAGACCATAGCGATACCGGCTTCATCAGCGGCAGCAATGACTTCGGCGTCACGCATCGAACCACCTGGCTGGATCACCGCAGTGATACCCACTTTAGCTGCGTTATCGATACCGTCACGGAACGGGAAGAACGCATCCGAGGCCATGACCGCACCCTGTACCTGCAGGCCAGCGTGCTCGGCCTTGATTGCAGCAATACGAGCGGAGTTCACACGGCTCATCTGGCCGGCGCCGACACCGATGGTCTGACGGCCCTTGGCGTAGACGATGGCGTTGGATTTGACGAACTTGGCCACTTTCCAGGCGAAGATCAGGTCGTCGATTTCTTGCTGGGTCGGTGCACGCTTGGTCACCACTTTCAGGTCTGCAGCGCTGATCATGCCGATGTCACGGCTCTGTACCAGCAGACCACCGGTAACACGCTTGTAGTCCCAGGCAGCGGCACGTTCAGCCGACCACTCGCCGCAGGCCAGCAGGCGCACATTGGCCTTGGCTGCAACCACGGCGCGGGCTTCGTCGCTGACGCTCGGGGCGATGATGACTTCGACGAACTGGCGCTCGACGATGGCCTTGGCGGTTTCGGCATCCAGTTCGCGGTTGAAGGCGATGATGCCGCCGAAGGCCGATTCGGTGTCGGTAGCGTAGGCCAGTTCATAGGCCTGGCGGATGCCGCCTTCGGCGTCCGGGCTGACCGCCACGCCGCACGGGTTGGCGTGCTTGACGATGACGCAGGCTGGCTTGACGAAGCTCTTCACGCATTCCAGCGCGGCGTCGGTATCGGCCACGTTGTTGTACGACAGTTCTTTGCCCTGCAGCTGCACGGCGGTGGCGATACCGGCTTCGGCAGGCTTGGCTTCGACATAGAACGCCGCGCTCTGGTGCGGGTTCTCGCCGTAGCGCATTTCCTGGGCCTTGACGAACTGGCTGTTGAAGGTGCGCGGGAACTCGCTGCGGCCTTCAGTGCTCAGCGTTTCAGCCGCCTGGTTAACGGTGCCCATGTAGTTGGCGATCATGCCGTCGTAGGCGGCAGTGTGCTCGAACGCCTTGAGCATCAGGTCGAAACGCTGGGCGTAGGTCAGGCCGCCGGCCTTGAGGCTTTCCAGCACCTGAGCGTAATCGCTGGCGTTGACCACGATAGCGACGTCTTTGTGGTTCTTGGCCGCCGAGCGAACCATGGTCGGGCCGCCGATGTCGATGTTCTCGATGGCGGTCGGCAGGTCGCAGCCAGGCTTGGAGATGGTGGCCTCGAACGGGTAGAGGTTGACCGCGACCAGATCAATCGGCTTGATCCCGTGTTCGGCCATGATGGCGTCGTCGGTGCCGCGACGGCCGAGGATGCCGCCGTGGATTTTCGGGTGCAGGGTCTTGACCCGGCCGTCCATCATTTCGGCAAAACCGGTGTAGTCGGCAACTTCCACCGCGGCAACGCCGTTGTCCTGGAGCAGCTTGAAGGTGCCGCCGGTGGACAGGATCTCGACGCCGAGCTGTTCCAGCTCACGGGCGAATTCAAGGATCCCGGTCTTGTCGGAGACACTGATCAAGGCGCGGCGGATCGGCAGGCGGGTAGTCTGGTCGGTCATTTCAGATTCCATAACGCGGTGGAGTCAGCAAAAAAGGCGACCTCATCGAATGGGAGCCGCCTTTTCTGGTTTGGATGCTTGCTTACAACAAATCGTACTGCTTCAGCTTTTTGCGCAAGGTGCCGCGGTTGAGACCGAGCAGCTCACTGGCCTTGGTCTGGTTGCCCTTGACGTAATTCATCACGCTTTCAAGCAACGGCGCTTCGACTTCCGAGAGCACCAGGTTGTACACGTCCGTGACGGCCGCGCCCTCAAGATGGGCGAAATAGTTGTGCAGCGCCTTTTCCACACTGCCGCGAAGGGTCTGACCCTCTTCGCTCGGTGTATTCAGGTGCTGTTTCAGGTTGACGTTGTCGCTCACGGGCGTTGTTCCACTCACTAAAGTCTCGGTCATCATCGTCATGCGGCCACCCCTTGTCCGTCCTCTGTCTCAAGGCTCTGTTCACGCTCGCGGAAAAAACCGCGAACGTCGGCGCACTGCGCTTGTGTATCTTCCAAACGATTGAACTGGGCGCGAAACTCCCTGGCGCCCGGAAGCGTTGCCAGGTACCAGCCGACGTGCTTGCGGGCGATGCGTACACCCATCACATCGCCATAAAAGGCGTGCAGCGCGGCCAGATGCTCCAGCAGAATGCGTTCCACTTCTTGCAGCTGCAGCGCCGGCAAGTGTTCGCCGGTGCGCAGGTAATGCTCGATCTCGCGAAAGATCCACGGCCGCCCCTGGGCAGCCCGGCCAATCAACAGGCCGTCGGCCCCGGTCGCCTGAAGCACGGCCCGGGCCTTTTCTGGCGAAGTGATATCGCCGTTGGCAAAAACCGGAATCGACACCGCCTGCTTGATTGCCGCGATGGTGTCGTACTCGGCGTCGCCGGTGTAAAGATCGGCGCGGGTGCGTCCATGTACTGCCAGTGCCTGGATCCCGGCCTGTTCGGCAATCTTTGCCACCGTCAGGCCGTTTTTGTTCGCCCGGTCCCATCCTGTGCGGATTTTCAGCGTGACCGGTACATCCACGGCGGCAACCACCGCGTGGAGGATCTCGCTGACCAAGGCTTCATCTTTCAATAAAGCAGAGCCTGCAGCTTTGTTGCAGACTTTTTTTGCCGGGCAGCCCATGTTGATATCGATGATCTGTGCGCCAGCCTCGACATTGGCCCGGGCCGCCGCTGCAAGCATCTGCGCGTCCCCACCGGCGATCTGTACCGAGCGCGGCTCGGGATCACCCTGGTGAATCATGCGCAGACGCGACTTGCGGCTATTCCACAGGCTCATGTCGCTGCTGACCATCTCCGACACCACCAGGCCTGCACCCATTCGTCGGCAGAGCTGACGAAATGGCTGGTCCGTGACCCCGGCCATCGGCGCGAGGATCAGGTTGTTCTGCAGTGTGTATGGGCCGATGCGTACCGCCGACATAGGAGTTCCCTGTTGTGGGGCCGGATCATTAGAGTTCGAAAAAGGGTGGGCATGATACCCGCTCTCGGTGACCGGATAAAGATGGATTTGGATAAAATCTGAACAGCTGCGACGTTATGCCCGACAGTTTGGACGGTCGGGCAGGCAAGCCAGGCGCTATTCGGGGGAGCGGAAGCTCAAGCTGTAATTGACCGCCTTGGGCCCTGGATCGAGGATGTCCAGAGCGATGTGGATTGGCACCTGGCTGGGCATTTCACCCTTGCCGGCCAGTTCACCGCTGAGGTACTCGGCGGGTTTGAAGCGCCGGCTGGCGATCAACTGGCCGTTGAGGTCGGCAAAGCGCAGTTCCAGCAGCGGGAACGGCTGGGTGAACGGTGCGCGGTTGTAGATGATCGCGTCGACGATCAGTGCGCCGTTGAAGTCCGGGTGGCTGCGCACCACCAGGTTGCTGCTCTTGATCCGGGCAATATCGACACGCGAAGGTACATCGCAGCCGACCTGCGGGCAGATCTGCTGGAACCAGGGGCGATACTGGTCCTGGCGGGCCAGTTCGTCAAAGTGATACCAGATGTATTGACCCGCCAGGGCGGCGGCGGCCAGCAGGACGAGGAAAAACCACAGCAGGCGTTTGCCCCAGTGGGCCTTGGGCTTTTTCCAGTCCAGTTGCAGCGGGTCGTCGACCAGGTCGAGCAGCGGTTCCTTGCGCGCCGGGCGGCTGGAGACCGGGCCCAGGCCAGGTTCGTGGCGCTCGTCCAGATTGCTGTGCGGGGCGTCGAGGTCGTCGTCCGGGTCTTTTGCCGACAGGTGTTCGCCAGGCGGTTCGTCAAGCTCGGCCATGATCGGCTGCTGATGGTGCAGGGGGTCGTCCAGATCGTCATCGAGGACGTCCGGGTCCAGTGACAGCGACGGTTCGGTGCGTTCACCCGGCGCCGGCGCAAGGTCCAGGGGCTCCTGTTCAACCAGCGGCGGCTGCGGCTCTTCGAGCGCCTCGATCAGCGTGTCACGCTCGCTGGCCGGGGTGCTGAACAGGCTGTCGGGCCAGTGCTGGTCGTCGTTTTCCGGCTCGTCGCGGTGGGCGCTGAGGCTGTCTTCACGAGGGGCGCCGGGCTTGAACTCGGTGACTGGCTGAATCTCACGCTGTTCCAGGCGCGCCAGCTCCTGATCCAGATCGAGCTGGTCGAGGTCCAGCTCGGTGGTGCTCCATGCGTGCTGACTGACCGGTGTCACCGGTTCCGGCGCTGCTGGCTCAGTGCTCGTTGCCTCGGCAGCAGGCTGCTGCGCCGCACTTTGCTCCAGCAGCTGCTTGGCGGCGTTGAACACCTGCAGACAGGCGCCGCAACGCACCACGCCGCGAGCCACGCTCAACTGATTGTGGCTGACGCGAAAGCTGGTCTGGCAATGCGGGCACTGAGTGACGAAACTGTCGGTCATGCGGCGGTCCGGGTTATACAGATAGTTATTCTAGGCGCAGTTAACGGCGGCGACCACTGATGCGTACCCAGCCGTCACGAACGCAGATGGGGTCCAGGTCGAAGTCCTTGGCATAGGCTGCGGCAACCTCTTCGCCCTGTTCGGCGAGGATCCCAGACAGTGCCAGCAGGCCACCTGGGCGCACCAGACCAGACAGTTGCGGGGCCAGCGAGACCAGCGGGCCGGCCAGGATGTTGGCAACCAGTACATCAGCCTGCATCGCCGGCATGTGCTCGGGCAGGTACAGGGCAAATTTATCGTCGGCGATGCCATTGCGTCCGGCATTGTCGCGGGAAGCTTCCAGGGCTTGCACGTCAATATCGGTGCCGACCGCTTCACGGGCGCCGAGCAGCAGGGCGGCAATCGCCAGAATCCCCGAGCCGCAACCGAAATCGAGCACCTGGGTGTCTTTCAGCTCCTGACCGTCGAGCCATTCCAGGCACAGCGCGGTGGTCGGGTGGGTGCCGGTGCCGAACGCCAGGCCCGGGTCGAGCAGCAGGTTGACTGCCTCTGGCTCCGGGGCGGCATGCCAGCTCGGCACGATCCACAGGCGTTGACCGAAGCGCATCGGCTGGAAGTTGTCCATCCAGCTGCGTTCCCAGTCCTGGTCTTCGATGACTTCGGCCTGGTGTTCCGGCAGTGCGGCGCCGGTCAGCAGCTGCAGGTGAGCGAACACCGCGGCGGCGTCGGTATCGGCTTCGAACAAGGCCAGCAGGTGGGTGTGCGACCACAGCGGCGTGGTGTTGAGGTCCGGTTCGAAAATCGGCTGATCTTCGGCATCCATGAAGGTGACCGAAACCGCGCCTACTTCGAGCAGGGCGTCTTCATAGGTTTCGGCTTGTTCCGGGCTGATGGCCAGACGTACTTGCAGCCAAGGCATGGCGGGCACCTTTGGAAAATTTTACAGGGGCAGCCCTAGGCTGCGCGAAGCGCGCAGTTTACGCCAGGTGCGCGGCAAAGTGGACAGTTCCCGGCGCTCGTCGTGAGGTAAGCATTATCTACCACCGTGGCACCGCGGGCATTGCGCAGAGTGGTTGTTCTTTGAACCCTTGGAGTAACGCGATGAACGATGCTACTGGACCGGCTATCGAACCGGGCAATAGTGAGTCAGCTCTGCAGCTGGCATCTGTGCTTGAGCGGTTGAATGAATGGAGTGTCGCATTCAAAGCCAGGCTGGACAGCCAGATCACTTTCCTGGACGTTCTTGAAGAGTCTTTGCTCATCGAGTTACGAGCTCACTTGCGCGACGATGTCGATCCGCGCTTCATTCGGGACATGCTCGATGCCGCGCTTCAGCGATTGATCAGTGGGCAGGTGGAGGCCTATGACGAGCAGCTGCACACCCCCTGGCGCCCTGAAGGTGCTCAACCCCGGGAAATTCCCCAAGAGCGCCGGGAGGTCATGCTGCAGTTGGTGGAAAGTCTGGCCGGCGGGATGCTCAACCACTACCAGGATTATCTTGAGCGCCATTGGCACCCCAAGTCGGCAGAGCTGAGCGAAGGTGAAAAATATGACGTTCCGGTGCGCCAGCTTCTCAAGGAGCACCACGATGCTCTGGCCGCACTGCTCGATCCGGTAAACCTCAACGATGAGACGCTTGAGGGGCTGCGCGCGAAGATCGAAGATTACCAGGCGGCCTGGTTTGAGCAGTCCCCCCTGTATGCCGTCAGTTCGAAGGAAGAACGCAAAGCCATCGACAAGCTGGGGCGAACGCATTTGCCGGATTGGGTGAAATTACAGGATGACACCACGCGTTCGTTGATAAAGGATCTCTATGAGGTCAAGGAAGGGGCGCGCGAACATGCACAAAAACTGCTCGGCAGCGTCCTGTCGCTTCAGGTTCATGCGCGGAACTGTGCTCGGGATTACTTGCGTGAGCACCTGAATCGCGAGATGGAGCCTGACCTCATCTTTGTGACGCGTCGCCTGAGGGATGTTGAAGGCGCTCAAGCAGAGAAGCTGACGCTGACCGAGGTGGTGGAGCAGGGGCCGATAGAGGTCGGGGCGTTGTATCTGCCACTTGAGATCAGTGGCCCCGTGCAGCACTACCAGATACCAACTGCCGAACAGATCGGGCAGTTGCTCAAGGATCTGGATGCTCCTGCAAGTTACCTGCAATCTTTGATCGATTGCCATAAAAGTGATGATGTCAGCCAGGCGCTGTTTGATGCTTACGAGAGCCGATTGCGGCACAGTGCGCTGGTGGCCCGCAGCGCCGGGCATCTTGACGCGCAACGCTACGACAGGATCAGCGCGTTGTGGGCGGAGCAGCCCAGTGACATAGAGGTGTGTGCCGTAGCACCTGTCGACATGAGCGCGTGCAGCGACCTGCTGCTGTTCTATCGGGAGGGAGAAGCGGGCTCGTTCGAGGATCTGGTGCTGTATGCCCCGGACAGGCCGGCTGGCCAGGAGTGGATCGAGTTTGCTTCGCTGCGTGCGCTCAGTGCAGAGCTTGGCGGATGGTTGAAAGAGGAGTCGGGTCGTCAGTACTTGATCAGACAACTGGCAAAAGTCAGTCGAAAAAGCGCCGAAGAGCAGATTGCCAGGGTTGTGGAAATGCCGTCTGAATGGCGCCTGGATCAGGATGTCCGGGAAAGCGCGAAAGGTTACACAGCATGTATCAAGCAAGGTGTGGCCATGCGTCTGGCGGCCTGGCAGGCAGACGTCGAGCAAACCCTGTCACCGCGCTGGTATAGCCGACTGGTCATCGAAGAGCGACGTGCTCTGCGGCTTGAAGCCCAGCAGGCCAGCATTCACGAAAAGGCTTTTCTGGCAGATATTGGCACCTATGAATCTTTCGAGAACTTTGCCAAGCGTACGGTCGCTGAGGCGATCAAGCCCTACTTGCTGGCAAACGGCATCGAGGCGTCCGTTGATCCGCAGACCATTCTCATTGATTACAGTCCGACGCTGGCTGACGGCAAGTCGCAGGTGGTCAATCTGGTGGATCTGGTCTGCTATGGGTACGACGACAACTCGGGAATCGATCATCCTGACAAAGGTGTACGTTCCGCTGTCGGGCAGGACCTAAGCCGACTGCGCAGTGCAGCGCTCGCGGGCTACGCTCGTCGCGCCTATGTAGGCGATAAATACATCAAGGAAATTCGCGCAAGTTTCCTGGACGAGCACTCACCAAAGTACCGCAAGCACCAACAATTGTTTGGCCAGGCGTTGGTGAGGGCCATGAGTCGCGATGTGCGCATCGCGCTTGGCAGCGAGCAGATCAGTCGTGAGGTGTTCGAACGACTGACGGCCATGGTGGAGGTACTGGGCCGTACGATCAATGACCCTAAGGCCACTTCAAACTCTGAGGCTGTTGCGTCCGCGGATGGCGTGCTCAGGCTTTCAGTCGATGGCCGTTCTGTCCTGGGGGCTTACGTCTTTCGCTACGTCGAACAGGCGAATGCATATGACTGGGTGTATACGCCCGGAGCGCCGGACGGCATTCTGATTCGCCGCTACGAGGATTTGAAGCAGGTGGGCGCGGCTGAGCTGCATGACTACCTGCTCAAACGCGTCGCGCTGGTTGCCCAGGCGAGTGTTCGCACCTGGTTGATCGCCTTGGCCTCTGGAGGCAAGCATCTCGACGCGCTGCGGGAGTTCCGTCAGGTCATCACACTGGCCGGGGAGTTCGACGTGTACATCGAGCATGCGTTGACTGACGTCGATGACGCAACCAATAGTCGGGCCGAAGTGATCAAGGCCCAGGTGCTCAAGGGTGTCACTTATTCGTTGCCGCTGTTCATGGTGTTCCCACCGTTTGCCATCCTGCTGGGCGGCTATTTCTTCGCTGCGCCCCTTCGTGAAGCTGTCATCGCCCATACCAAAGGGGACACCGCCAAGGCGCTGGGGCATTGGCTGGAAGCATCGTGGGCGTCGTTAGGTCTTGTGATCAGTGCACCGGGGGTAAGTCTTCAGGCGGGCAAGCTACTGTTCAAGGACTTGCGTAGATTGCTCGTGCCCGCTCGCGGTGCCGGCAATCGGGCAGCTTCGGCCTCACGTTCGATGAAATTCTGGAAGGAGTGGTCCGTCGAGCGTCCCGGGAAGCTGCAGGAAGTCACCGAAGACGGTATCTGGAAAGGGACGTTTCGCAGCAACAAACCGGGCGCTGAACACTATGTTCGGGACCGTGGCAGGTACTACAAAGTAGTCCACGACGTTGAGCACAACACTCTGCGTGTGGTGAAGGCCAACAGGACGAGCGATGCATTCCGCGAGGCGATCAAGCGTACTGCCGATGGTCGCTGGGTGAGCAACAGTACTGGCGTGAGAGGCGGCAACCCCATGGAGGATCTTGGCTATATCACGCAGTTGCGTCAGGTCACTCGCGGTAATGGCCAGCCGGTAGCGGAGCGGGGTGCAATGCAGGGCGAGGCCGTGGTGGCCACGTTCAATGCCAGTCTCGCGGACAATTACTTGTATTCGCTCAATGCGCAGACCTGTGTTGTGGTCTCACTGTACAACCCTGCCACCCGAGTGGGAGCGGTAATCCACTTTGACCACAACATCCAGCACCTGATCAATAATACCGTACGCGATGTCCTGGTGCGTCTTGGGACTGCCAACGCGGCCCAGCCGATCCGCACTGTCATGGCGGGTGGCGACTGGCTGACCGGAGCGGATATCGGTGGGCCGGTCAGCACCGTGCTACGGCGTAATGGCTTGGCGCCTCGCTGGGAGCATTGGTCGTACTCTTCTTGCTTGGGCAATACTTATGGCATGACCCTGAACTTGCAGACGGGGGCTACTAGCGTTTACAAGACTTCGCAGAATCTGGTGGCGAGCCTCTATGATCCGCTACTGGCGAGAGCCCGATTCAATGCTCCAGGGCTGCCAGGCAGGGCGCATACTTTTATGAGTCGATTCCGGGCGGAGCCGTTGAAAGAAGGGGCTGGAGGTGTTGTGCTTGATTCGTTGGGGCGTCCGGCGACTGCACCGGCAATCAACCAGCAAGCCTTTACGGTGATTGAAATCACCTGATCTGCAACGGCTGGGATGCCATTGCGCTCATCGATATAAATGAAAAACCCCGGCACTTGGCCGGGGTTTTCATTTCACATCGTGATCACTCCTGGCTAGCCAGTTTGTGCTCCAGATAGTGAATGTTGACGCCACCTTTGCAGAAACCTTCATCACGCACCAGGTCGCGGTGCAGCGGGATATTGGTCTTGATGCCGTCGACGACGATCTCGTCCAGGGCATTGCGCATGCGGGCCATGGCTTCGTCACGGTCTTTGCCGTAGGTGATCAGCTTGCCGATCAACGAGTCGTAGTTCGGCGGTACCGCATAGCCACTGTACAGGTGCGAATCGACGCGAACGCCGTTGCCGCCTGGAGCGTGGAAATGCTTGACGGTGCCTGGGCTCGGGATGAACTTCTTCGGGTCTTCGGCGTTGATCCGGCACTCCAGGGAGTGACCGCGAATCACCACGTCATCCTGGGTGAACGACAGTTTGTTGCCAGCGGCGATGCTGAGCATCTCCTTGACGATGTCGATACCGGTGACCATCTCCGAAACCGGGTGCTCCACCTGAACACGGGTGTTCATTTCGATGAAGTAGAACGCGCCGTTTTCGTAGAGGAACTCGAAGGTGCCAGCGCCACGGTAGCCGATCTCGATGCACGCATCGACACAGCGCTTGAAGACTTCCTGGCGAGCTTTTTCATCGATGCCTGGGGCCGGTGCTTCTTCCAGTACTTTCTGGTGGCGGCGCTGCAGCGAGCAGTCGCGGTCACCCAGATGCACGGCGTTGCCCTGGCCGTCGGACAGTACCTGAACTTCCACGTGACGCGGGTTGGTCAGGAACTTCTCGAGGTAGACCATCGGGTTGCCGAACGCGGCGCCGGCTTCGGTGCGGGTCAGCTTGGCCGAGGCGATCAGGTCCTCTTCCTTGTGCACCACGCGCATGCCGCGACCACCACCGCCACCGGCGGCCTTGATGATCACCGGGTAGCCGACTTCACGGCCGATGCGCAGGGCTTCTTCTTCGTCTTCCGGCAGCGGGCCGTCGGAGCCCGGCACGGTAGGAACGCCGCTTTTGATCATCGCGTCCTTGGCCGATACCTTGTCGCCCATCAGGCGAATGGTGTCAGCTTTCGGGCCGATGAAGGCAAAACCGGAGTTCTCGACCTGCTCGGCGAAGTCGGCGTTTTCCGCGAGGAAGCCGTAGCCTGGGTGAATGGCGGTAGCACCGGTCACTTCGGCAGCGGCAATGATCGCCGGGATGTGCAGGTAGGACTGGCTGGCCGAAGCCGGACCGATGCAGACCGACTCGTCTGCCAGGCCCAGGTGCATCAGTTCGCGGTCAGCCGTGGAGTGTACGGCGACGGTCTTGATGCCCAGCTCTTTACAGGCACGCAGGATCCGCAGGGCAATTTCCCCACGGTTGGCAATCAGGACTTTTTCGAGCTTCGCAGACATCGTTGGCTCTCCGCGGTTCAAACGATGGTGAACAGCGGCTGGTCGAACTCAACCGGCTGACCGTCTTCTACCAGGATGGATTCGATCACACCGCTGGTTTCAGCTTCGATGTGGTTCATCATCTTCATGGCTTCGACGATGCACAGGGTGTCGCCTTTTTTCACGGTCTGGCCGACTTCAACGAAGGCTGGCGAGCTAGGCGAGGCTTTGCGGTAGAAGGTACCGACCATTGGCGAACGGGCAACGGTGCCGTTCAGTTTTGGCGCGGCTGGGGCTTCGGCGGCAGCAGGTGCGGCGGCGGCAGGCGCGGCTACTGGAGCGGCGGCAACTGGAGCCGGCGCGTAGTACTGCTGGGCCGGGGTCTTGCTGTGACGGCTGATCCGTACGGATTCCTCGCCTTCCTTGATCTCCAGCTCGTCGATGCCAGACTCTTCCAGCAGTTCGATCAGTTTCTTGACTTTACGGATATCCATTAATCATCAACTCCCAAGGTTCGGTCAGGGGCGTAAATATAAAAACGTGTTAGCAAACGTTTCTTGTGAGCCCCGGCCTACAGGCCAGGTTCTCGTCATCAGGGCTTTGCGTTAGCAGCCAGGTGTTCCAGGGCAGACTCCAGGGCCAAGCGGTAACCGCTGGCGCCCAGGCCGCAGATCACTCCTACAGCGACATCAGAAAAGTAGGAGTGATGGCGAAAAGGTTCACGCTTGTGCACGTTGGACAGGTGCACTTCGATGAATGGGATGCTCACTGCCAGCAATGCGTCACGTAATGCGACACTTGTATGCGTGAAAGCCGCCGGATTGATCAGGATGAAGTCGACCCCTTCGCCGCGTGCGGCATGGATACGGTCGATCAATTCATACTCGGCATTGCTTTGCAGGTATTGCAGGTGATGGCCGGCGGCACGGGCGCGCTGCTCCAGGTCCTGGTTGATCTGGGCCAGGGTAACGGCGCCGTAGACCCCCGGTTCACGGGTGCCGAGCAGGTTCAGGTTGGGGCCGTGCAGCACCAGTAGCGTTGCCATCTGTGGTTCCTTTTATCGTTAGGCACAAACGTTGCGCGGCGACTATGCCGTAAACCGGCGGGCAGTGTCCAGTTGCCTGCAATAGCCAGCACGATGACCGAGATTCACGCCAAATATGTGACTAATTTATTAAATTCGGTCATTGATGATGGCTTTTCAGCGGCCAGAAGAAGTTATAGACCCAGATCGGCGCGAATGCGCGTCAGATGCTCGGCAAATTCGCCGGCGTTTGTCTCACCTACCACGCGAGCGCTGGTTTTTTCGCTGCCGTTCGCGGCAAAGAACAAAAGCGCTGGCGGACCGAACAGCTGGTAGCGGTCGAGCAGGGCGCGTTGTTCGGCGTTGCTTTCGGTGATATCGAAGCGCAGCAGCTTGTAGCCCTCAAGCTGACGCTGGACCGCAGGGGCGGTCAGCACCTCGTGCTCGATGACCTTGCAACTGATGCACCAGTCGGCGTACCAGTCCAGTACCACCGGTTGTCCATCGGCCTTGGCCTGGGCCAGGGCATTGTCGAGCGCGGCGGGGGTGGTCACGGTCTGCCAGGCGTTTTCGGACCTGGCCTGGAGGTTGCCAGCACCGCCGGAGACGGCGGCCTGAGGCAGCGGACGCAGCGGGTCGGTCTGGCCACTCAGTGCGCCATACCAACAGGCCAGGGCGTAGACCAGCAGCAACAGGCCGAGCAATTGCGCCAGACGCTGCAGGGTGGTTTTCACGGTGAACTCCAGCGCGCCGAGGAACACCGCCACACCGGCACTCAACAGGCCCACCAGCAGCAACGTGACCTGGCCGGGCATTACCCGGCTGAGCAGGCCGATGGCCAGGCCCAGCAGCAGTACGCCAATGGCATTCTTCACCGTCACCAGCCAAGGGCCGCTTTTGGGCAGCCAGGCGGCACCACCGGTGGCCACCAGCAGCAGCGGGGCGCCCATGCCCAGGCCCAGGGCGAACAGTTTCAATGCACCGCCCACTGCGTCACCACTGGCGCTGATATACAGCAGCGCGCCGGCCAACGGTGCCGACACGCAGGGCGATACCAGCAAGCTCGAGAACACCCCGAGAATCGCCGCACCGAGCAGCGAACCGCCCTTGGTCTGGCCGACCAGGCGCTCCAGGCGATGGCTGATGGCATGAGGCAGCTTCAATTCGAACAGGCCGAACATGGCCAGGGCGAACAGCACGAAAAACAGCGAGAACGGCACCAGCACCCAGGCTGACTGCAGGCGTGCCTGCAGGTTCATGCCTGCGCCGAACAGGCCCATCAGTGCGCCAAGCAGGGCGAAACAGGCGGCCATCGGCAGCACGTAGGCCAGCGACAGGCTGAAACCGCGCAGGCCACCGACCTGACCACGCAGGACCACGCCGGAGAGGATCGGCAGCATTGGCAGTACGCAAGGGGTGAAGGTCAGGCCGACACCGGCGAGAAAGAACAGCAGCAGTTCTTTCCAGGTCCAGGCTTTTGCCGTCGCTCCCGGTGCGTTGGCGGCCGATGCGCCAGCGCTGCCTTCAATACTCAGGCGCTCGGTTTCCGGCGGGTAGCACAGGCCTTTATCGGCGCAGCCCTGGTAACCCACCAGCAGGGTGAAGGCGCGGGCGTCATTGGCCGGGCGCGGGATATCGATGTCGAGGATGCCGTGGTAGACCTCGACGTCGCCGAAGAACTCGTCGTGCTTGGCTTCGCCGGGCGGGATCTGTGCAGTACCGAGGGCGATGTCGGCAGGTTCGCTACGAAAATGGAAGCGATGGCGATACAGGTAATAGCCATCAGCGGCGACGAAGCGCAGCTTGATGGTTTGCGCATCGCTCTGAACCACGCTGAGCTTGAAGGCTTCGTGCACCGGCAGAAAGTCGGCACTGTTGTTCAGCGACGGGGCGCCCAGGGTGGCGCTGGGGCGGTTGTCGAGCAGGCCGGCGCCGACGGCGGGCAGGGCCAGAAGCAGGAAAATCAGGCAAAGCAGGCGGCGCATGGCGGTCTCGCTGTACAGAAGTGCCTGCATGATAACGGACTGAGCCGATGCGTGCAGTCAGGCGATACGCGGTGCCTTCATCGCCGGCACAGCCGGCTCCTACAGGTTATCGGTACGGCATTTGTGGGAGCCGGCCTTGCCGGCGATGGAGTCGACACGATTCTGGATCAGACCCGAAACGCCCGCACCGCCGTGTTCAACTCGCCGCCCAGCCGGAGCAGCTGTTCACCTTGTTCACGCCCTTCACCAATACGCTGCAGGTTGTCCTCTCCCAAATCATGAATCCGCTCGCTGTGGTCACGAATCTCGCTCACCGCACCGCTTTGCTGGGCGGTGACGTCGGCAATCCGTACCGCCGTGGCGGAGATGGTCTGGATTGCCGCGACGATCTCATCCAGCGCGCCGTCGGCGGCTTGAGCCTTGTCGGCGGTTGCCTCGGCATGCTCAAGTTGCGCACGCATGCCCTCTACCGATTCTCGTGCAGCTTGCTGCAGGCGGCCGATCAAGGTCTGGATCTCGCCAGTGGCACCCGTGGTGCGCTGAGCCAGCGAGCGTACTTCTTCGGCCACCACGGCAAAGCCGCGGCCCATTTCCCCGGCACGTGCTGCCTCAATCGCAGCGTTCAGGGCCAGCAGGTTGGTTTGTTCGGCAATCGAGCGAATGACAGTGAGCACACCGCCGATGGTGGCCGACTCCTCGGCCAGTTGTTCGATCATCTGGGCATTGCCTTGCACTTCATCGACCAGCGCACGCAAGCCGGTCAGGCTCTGGCCGATCACCGCCTGGCCTTGCTCCACCGCGCGTCCGGCATCGCGGCTGGCATCGGCGGCCTGGCTGGCATCGCCGGCGACCTGCAGGATGGTTGCTTCCAGCTCGCCCAGGGCATCGCGGATTTGCGCGGTGTCCCCGGCCTGACGCTCGGCGCCTGCATGCAGCGCGCTGCTCATGCCGGCCAGGGCATGGCTGCTGCCTGCGACCTGTTCCGCGTTGCTGCGGATGGTTCCGACCAACTCCACCAGGTACAGGCGCAGGCGGTTGAGTGAATCCTGGATGTCATGCATTTCACGGTTGCTTTTGCCCAAGGCAATGGCCTGGCCGAAGTCACCTTCGGTCCAGCGTGAAAGCGCTGGCGCCAGGTTGGTCAGCACCCGTGCCAGGCGCCGTTGCAAAGTGTCGATGAGCAGGGCGATCAACAGGATCAGGCCAATCATCAAGCCCTGGATCAGCCGCACTTCTCCCTGGATCGTGGCGTGCTGGCTGCGCACCAGCGGCTCAAGGGCGGCAATCGCTTGCTGCACGGCGTCTATCTGCTGATGAGTGCGGTCGGCCAGTTCGCTGCGACGCTGGATCTGTTCGCGGGTGCGTTGCAGTTCGCCAGGGTAGCGTTTGAGCAGGCTGTTCAGTTCCCGTTTGAGGGCGACGCCGGTGTCTTCGGCCGCGCTGTCGCTTTGCGTCTCCAGGCCCATCAGGGCGGCAAAGTCATCGGCATTCGATTCACGGGCGGCGGTGACGCCAAGCAGCGGCAGTTCATCGAGCGCCTGGGCCTGGGCGACCATCTGCTGCAGCTCACGCTCGACTTCGTCCGCCAGTTCGCTGCGGCCACTGCTGACCAGCTTGTCGCGGGCCAGCGACAGCCGCGAGAGGTGCAGTGCGGCGCGCAATAGCGGCGCGCCATAGCGTCCGGCATCGCCGCTGGTGCTGCTTTGGGCGTAGCTGGCCAGTTGATCGAGACTTGCGCCGAGCTCGCGTTCAGCCTGGAGTAACAAGGCCTGCGGGTCGCCGGCCAGTTTGCCGGCCGCCAGCAGCTCGTTGCCGGCAAACCCTTGCAGGCTGTCCAGGCTCGGGCGTAAGGAGGCGGACAGGGCCGCAGGCAGTTGCTTGAGTTCCTCCTGCAGGGCGCCGGTGGCCTGAACCGCAGTGGCGTGGCGCAAGGCGTCGCCGCTGTTGAGGTAGTCGAGGATGTTGCGGGCCGCCTGGTTCTGGAACTGCTGCGACAGCGACAGGTAACGCTCCATGATCTGGTAGGGGCGTTCCAGGGCGCGCTGCGACCACCACAGGGTGGCGCCCAAGGCGATACAGACGGTAACCAGCAACAGGGTGTTGAAATTGGTGAGCAGCTTCAGGCGCATGTCCGGGGTCTACCAACGGCCGAATGGTAAGCCCCTGAAGTTATTGCGTTTTTGTGACCGGGTTATGACGAAGTCAGGTGTCCGGGCAAATAAAGTGGCACTTTGCCTTGATCAGTCGACGCGTTGCACCCGGTTGCGACCGGCCCCTTTGGCGCGGTACAGGGCTTCGTCGGCGGCGGTGGCCATGCTCAGGGCGTCGAGCTCATCGCTCAATTGCACCACGCCAGCGCTGAATGTGCAGGACAGATCCCGCGGTTGCGCCGGGTAGTGGATCTCGGCAAAGCGGCGGCGGATTTCATCCAGCACTTTGTGCGCTGCCGTCAGGTCGGTGTTGGGCATGACGATGGCGAACTCTTCACCGCCGTAGCGGCCGATGAAGTCGGTCTTGCGCAGGCGCTGCTTGAGAAACAGCGCCAGGCTCTTGATCACCCGGTCGCCCATGGGGTGGCCATGGCTGTCATTGACCTTCTTGAAGTGGTCGATGTCGAGCATGGCGAAACTCAGTGGCTGTGCTTCGCGGCGGGCGCGGAAGCTGCAGTCTTCGAGCAGTTGCAGGATATGGGTGTGGTTGTACAGGCCGGTCAGGCTGTCGCGAACCATCCGCGCCTTGAGATTGCGCGCACGTGCGGCGCGGTTGCGCACCGTGGTGATCAGGTGGCGCGAGCGGATCGGCTTGGTCAGGAAGTCATCGCCGCCTTCGCTCATGGCGTCGAGCTGCTTGTCCAGATCGTCCTCGGCGGACAGGTAGATGATCGGCACGCTGACGTAGCGGTCATTGTGGCGAATCACCTTGGCCAGCTCGGTACCGGTGCAGTCGGGCATGTACATGTCGAGGATGATCAGGTCGGGCTGGAAGTCGGCCAGCTCGGCCATGGTGCGGATCGGCTCGGTCAGGGTCCGGGTGACGATGCCGGCACTGTTGAGCAGGCGCTCGGTGTGCATGGCCTGGGCCCGGGAGTCGTCGATGATCAGCACCTTGAAGGGTTCGTACTGAGTGACGCTGGTCAGCAGTTCGACCTTTTCCAGCAGGCTGGAGGCTTCCAGGGTGCCGGTCAGGAACTCCTGGCCGCCAGCGCGCACCGCGGCCAGACGTGTGGGCGTGTCGGTTTCATCCAGGCTAAAAAACAGCAACGGCACCCGCTGCTCCAGACCGTGCTGGGCCTGGGCGGCCAGTTGCAGGCCGACACCGCTGCCGGTGAAGTCGACATCCATGACGATCGCCGCTGGCAAGCGCTCGCTCATCGAGGCACGAAACGCCTCGGCGCTGTACAAGGCTTGTACACCGAGGCCGAAGAACTCCAGTTGCTGGGCCAGGCGCTCGGCGCGGTCGTGGTCCTGGAGCATGATGTAGACCGGCTTGCGCAACGGCGGCAAAGGCACCTGTTCGAGCAGGTCGCCCTGGCGCAGGCCGGTGCGTGACAGACGCTGCATCAGCCGGTTGAGTTCGCTGATCAGGTGGCTGCTCAAGCGCGCGCTGTTGGCCTCGACGGCCTCCAGAGTATGGCCGATGGCCTCGGCCAGCTCGCTGTGCTCAGGTTGTTCGAAACGTGCGGCGTAGCGCTGTAGACGCAGGTTGGCCTCGCACAGTTCGCCCAGATCGCCAGTCGACCACTCGCTGCGCTGCAGGCGCTGCCAGATCTCGAGTATCTGCCGAGCCTGGTGAATCACCCGCTGGGCAAAATGTTGCTTGAGGCGTTCACGATTGGGGTCTTCTGGCTCGGTCATGTCCTGACTACTTGTAAGGGGTGAGGCAGTTCGAGTGATGGCTCTATGCTAGCACCACTTTCTGGACAATCGAGTGCCTTGTATCAATTATCTGTACAGGTTTGTTATTCATTTGCTGACTCGATAGTCGCTTATGCGAACCGACCCGCTTGATTTATAGTGCAACGATACTTGCCGACCCCGGCAGGCGGCGCGCCGTGGAATTACCACACAGCGCTGGCACGAAGCCCGGGGGTTGCGGTCGAACCCCTTGAACCGACGTGACAGAAAGGACAACGCCATGCTGGACTGGAAAAACCGTACAGGCAAAGCCGAAGCGCGCGAGCGGGTCGAGCCCCGCAGTGCCGCCACCCGCAGCTATTTCGGCGGATTGTTCTTCAGCCGTGCCCTGGGCACGCTGATTGGCCTGTACCTGCTGGTGTGCATTGGCCTGGGTTGGTACTGGAGTGCCGAGCCGGACCTGTTCCCGGTCCAGCAGAATGCCCAGGCTGCCGCCGAGATGACCGGCCAGCAGATGGTCGTAGGCTACACCACCGTAGAAACCCTCAAGACCGTTGCCGGTACCTTGCTGCACAAGCCGGGCGGCTACATTTCCAACGACCGCTTTCCGCCTGGCTTGTGGATGGACAACATGCCCAGCTGGGAATACGGCGTGCTGGTCCAGGTCCGCGACTTGAGCAGGGCCCTGCGCAAGGACTTCGCCCGCTCGCAGTCGCAGTCCGCTGAAGACGCCGACCTGGCCAAGGCCGAACCGCGTTTCAACTTCGACAACAAGAGCTGGATCCTGCCGTCGAGCGAGTCGGAGTTCCAGGAAGGCATCAACTCCCTGACCCGCTATCAGAAGCGTCTGGCCTCGCCGGATCAACAAGGCGCGCTGTTCTACACCCGTGCCGACAACCTCAACAACTGGCTGGGTGACGTCGCCACCCGTCTGGGCTCGTTGTCGCAGCGCCTGTCGGCCAGCGTTGGCCGGGTCAAGCTCAACAGCACCCTGAAGACCGAGTCGGTGGTTGCCGGCCAGGCGCCGCAGCTGGATGAAGAAGTGGTCGAGACCCCGTGGCTGCAGATCGACAACGTCTTCTATGAAGCCCGTGGTCAGGCCTGGGCGTTGTCGCACCTGCTGCGCGCCATCGAAGTGGACTTTGCCGATGTACTGGCGAAGAAGAACGCCACGGTCAGCGTGCGCCAGATCATTCGCGAGCTGGAGGCCTCCCAGGAGCCGCTGTGGAGCCCGATGGTGCTCAATGGCAGCGGCTTCGGCATGTGGGCCAACCACTCGCTGGTCATGGCCAACTACATCTCCCGCGCCAACGCGGCGGTGATCGACCTGCGCCAACTGCTGTCGCAAGGCTGATCGGTGAGCATTTCCGAGCAAGAGGCGGCGCACCGCGCTGCCTCGGATGCCGAACTGATCGCCTGGGTCGACGAGCACGATCAGCTGCTGGGTGCATTGCCGCGCGCCGAGTTGCGTGAAAAGGGCCTGATCGGACGCGGTACCTACATTCTGTTGTTCAACTCGGCCGGTGAGTTGTGCGTACACCGGCGTACCGAGAGCAAGGCCATTTACCCGGGTTACTGGGATGTGGCCGCCGGTGGCATGGTCCAGGCCGACGAGAGCTTTGCCGAGTCGGCTGCCCGTGAACTGGAAGAAGAGCTGGGGGTGGCCGGAGTCGAGTTGACCGCCCACGAGCGTTTTTTCTTCGACCAACCCGGCAACCGCCTCTGGTGCGCGGTGTTTTCGGCGGTCTGGGACGGGCCTTTGCGCCTGCAGCCCGAGGAGGTCAGCGAAGCGCGCTTTCTGCCGCTCGAACAGGCCTTGGCCGACAGCCGGCAACAGCCGTATTGCCCCGATTCCCTGGCGGCGTTGCAGCGCTACATCGACCGTCGGGCCTGAAGTCGCGAATCCTGTGCAAATTGGCGCAGTTTTGTACTTAGCATCTGCACAAATTATCGTTACACTGCGCGGCCTTTTAAGGCTGCCGTACCCTGGGTGCGGCAGTTGCGCTGCCCCTGCCAGAGTGGGGCTTCGCGGTCGGTACCCTGCCCGGGGCGCCGACCAGTTTTTGTCCTCACCGTACGAGGATCAAAAGTGGCCAAAAAAGCCGCATCATTCGCCGCCCTCGGTGGCCTGGTGTTCTCCACTGATGCAGGTCGGCATTGTCCGGACTGCAGCAAACCCATAGATGCCTGCATCTGCAAACAGACGCTCATCCCCGAAGGCGATGGCATTGCTCGCGTGCGCCGCGAAAGCAAAGGCCGTGGCGGCAAGACGGTGACGACCATCAGCGGTGTACCGCTGCCCCTGGAACAGCTCAAGGATCTGGCCAGCACGCTCAAGCGTCGCTGCGGAACCGGCGGCGCGTTGAAAGACGGGGTCATCGAAATCCAGGGCGATCACGTCGAGCTGTTGTTGGCAGAGCTGATCAAACAAGGCTTCAAAGCGAAAAAGTCCGGCGGCTGAAGACTGCATCGCGATTTTTTGCAATTCGCTTTCTAAACTCGTTCCCGTAGGAAGGGTCTATCCCTGAACACGGAAAATCGTCATTTCCAGGTTTTACACTGCGCCCGCCGTCCGTGGGCCGGTGTTATTCGACTTTTTATATAGGGGACTTCAATGTCCGTACGACGCACACGCAAAGATGATGGCAGCCAATGGACAGTTGCGGACAGCCGCAGTGTTTACGGGATTCGCCATTGGGGGGCCGGTTACTTCGCAATCAACGAGGCCGGCCGCGTCGAAGTCCGCCCCAACGGGCCTGGCAGCGCACCGATCGATCTGTACGAGCAAGTCGACGAGCTGCGCAAGAGCGGCCTGTCGCTGCCGCTGCTGGTGCGTTTCCCAGACATCCTGCAAGACCGCGTGCGCCAGCTGACCGGTGCGTTTGACGCCAACATCGCGCGCCTGGAGTACCAGAGCCAGTACACCGCGCTGTACCCGATCAAGGTCAACCAGCAGGAAGCGGTGGTGGAAAACATCATCGCCACCCAGAACGTGTCCATCGGCCTTGAGGCCGGTTCCAAGCCTGAACTGCTGGCGGTACTGGCGCTGGCGCCAAAGGGCGGGACCATTGTCTGCAACGGTTACAAGGACCGTGAGTTCATTCGTCTGGCGCTGATGGGCCAGAAGCTGGGCCACAACGTGTTCATCGTCATCGAGAAAGAGTCGGAAGTGGCGCTGGTGATCGAAGAAGCGGCCGAGCTCAAGGTCAAGCCGCAGGTCGGTCTGCGCGTGCGCCTGTCGTCGCTGGCGTCGAGCAAGTGGGCCGATACCGGTGGCGAGAAATCCAAGTTCGGCCTGTCGGCCGCGCAGTTGATCTCGGTGGTCCAGCGCTTCCGTGACGCCGGCCTGGATCAGGGCATTCGTCTGCTGCACTTCCACATGGGTTCGCAGATTGCCAACCTGGCCGACTATCAGCATGGTTTCAAGGAAGCGATCCGTTACTACGGTGAACTGCGCGCCCTGAACCTGCCGGTCGATCACATCGACGTCGGCGGTGGCCTGGGTGTCGACTACGACGGTACCCACTCGCGCAATGCCAGCTCGATCAACTACGACATGGACGATTACGCCGGTGTCGTGGTCGGTATGCTCAAAGAATTCTGCGATGCCCAGGGCCTGCCGCATCCGCACATCTTCTCCGAGAGCGGCCGCTCGCTGACGGCCCACCACGCCATGCTGGTGGTACAGGTCACCGACGTCGAGAAACACAACGACGAAGTGCCGGTGATCGACAACAAGGAAAGCCTGCCCGAGACCGTACAGTGGCTGGCCGATCTGCTCGGCCCGACCGATATCGAGATGGTCACCGAGACTTACTGGCGTGCCACGCACTACATGAGCGACGTGGCCGCGCAGTACGCCGACGGCAAGATCACCCTGGCCGAGAAAGCCCTGGCCGAGCAGTGCTACTTCGCCGTGTGCCGGCGCCTGCACAACTCGCTCAAGGCCCGTCAGCGTTCGCACCGCCAGGTGCTGGACGAGCTCAACGACAAGCTCGCCGACAAGTACATCTGCAACTTCTCGGTGTTCCAGAGCCTGCCGGACACCTGGGCCATCGGCCAGGTCCTGCCGATCCTGCCGCTGCATCGCCTCGACGAAGAGCCGATGCGCCGCGCGGTGCTGCAGGACCTGACCTGCGACTCCGATGGCAAGATCAACCAGTACGTCGACGAGCAGAGCATCGAGACCAGCCTGCCGGTGCACGGCATCAACGAGGGTGAGGACTACCTGCTGGGGATTTTCCTGGTCGGTGCCTACCAGGAGATTCTCGGTGACATGCACAACCTGTTCGGTGACACCGACTCGGTGAACATCTACCAGAACCCCAACGGCAGCGTGTACCACGCCGGTATCGAGACCCACGACACCATCGAGGACATGCTGCGCTACGTGCACCTGTCGCCGGAGGAGTTGATGACTCACTACCGCGACAAGTGCGCCAGCGCCAAGATCACCGCGCGTGAGAAGACCCAGTTCCTTGATGCCTTGCGTCTGGGGCTGACCCGCTCTTCGTACCTGTCGAGCTGATCACTGATGCGGGTCGCGCGCAGTCACTGACTGCGCGTTGACCGCATCGCCGGCAAGGCCGGCTCCCACAGAGTTTCTTATCAGATCCACTAGAACCCTGTGGGAGCTGGCCTTGCCAGCGATGGCTTTAGCGGGTAAACCACCCATCCCGCCGCTGCAACCGCCAGCCCATCACCCCCAGCGTCACCCCGCGCAAGGCCATGAACAGCAGAAAGCCCAGCCACAAGCCATGGTTGCCCAGGTCCCTGGCGGCATAGGCCACAGGCAAGGCAATCGCTACGCTGAGCAACATGCCGTTGCGCATCTCCCGCGCCCGCGTCGCCCCTATGAACAGACCATCGAGCAAGTAACTCCACACCGCCACCAGCGGCAACAGCGCCAGATAAGGCAGGTACTGATAGGCCGTTGCGCGCACGCTTTCGATATCGGTCTGCATGTTGATAAACAGGTGCCCGCCAAACAGAAACAACACGGCAAAGCCACTGCTGGCCAGCAGCGACCAGCCGCAAGCCACGGTCAGCGAACGACGCAAGGCCTGGCGATCTCCGGCACCGATGGCATGGCCACACAAAGCCTCGACCGCATGGGCCAGGCCATCGAGGGCATAGGCGGTAAGCAGCAGACCATTGAGCAGCAGGGCATTGGCAGCCACGGTAGCCTCGCCCAGGCGTGCGCCCTGCACGGTGATCAGGAAGAACACCGCCTGCAAGGCCAGGCTGCGGATGAAGATGTCGCGGTTGACGGCCAGTAGCGGTCGCCAGCTTTGCCAGCGCGCCAGCAGGGCCCAGGCAACCTGCCCCGGATAAGCGCGCAAGGCCGGGCGGGTCAGGGCCAGGCCGAGCAGGGCAGCACTCCATTCGGCAATCACCGAGGCCCTTGCAGAACCGATCACGCCCCAGTCCAGGCCCAGCACGAACCACAGGTTGAGAGCGATATTGAGCAGGTTGGTGGTCAAGAGAATCGCCAGCGGCGCCCGGGCGTTCTGGGTGCCGAGGAACCAGCCGACCAGGGCAAAACTGGCGAGCGCTGCCGGCAGGCCTAACAGACGGGTCTGGAAAAAGTCCTGGGTCGATTGCTCCAGCGCCGCCGAGGGCTGCATCAATTGCAGGGCCAGGTGACTGAAGGGCAGGGCGAGCAGGCCCAGCAGCAACGCGAACAGCAGCGCCAGCAACAAACCCTGCACCAGCACCTGGCGCAAGGCTGCGCCGTCGGCACGTCCGGCCGCCTGGGCGGCAAACCCGGTGGAGCCCATGCGCAGAAAACCCATGACCCAGGCCAGGAAGGTGTACAGGCTGGCACCCACGGCGACCGCACCCAACTGGTGAGCATGCGGCAGGTGACCGATCACCGCGCTATCGACCAGCGCCACCAGGGGGACGGAAATATTCGAGAGAATCATCGGCGCGGCCAGGGCCCAGACCTTGCGGTGGGTCGGGCGGTCGCGCCAGTCGGTCAACAATCGGGACATGTCGGCTCCAGGCAAGCCGGACATTGTAGCCGCAGCGCACGGAGACGGCCTGGTTGATATATAGTTCTTCCCTCAGAACCTGCTGCCAAAGAGTTTTTTCCATGCTCAACAAAGGATTGTTGCTGGCCTGCGTGCTGGCCTTGCTCAGCGCCTGCGACTCGTCTGCCCCAGACAAGCCAGCCCCGGCTCCGGCCTCTACGCCTGCGCAGACTCAGGAAGCCGCCAAGCCGGCCCGTGAAGACGCCGCGACCCTGGCCAAGCGTTATGCCGGTCGCGAACTGAGCGTGGTGGATGTCTCGGAAGTTCAGGTCGATGGTGCCAGCGCACTGTCCTTGAGCTTCTCGGTGCCACTGGATGCGCAGCAGAATTTTGCCGACCGGGTGCACCTGGTCGACACGGTCAAAGGCAAAGTCGATGGCGCCTGGGAGCTTTCCGACAACGGTATGGAGCTGCGCCTGCGCCACCTCGAGCCGCAACGCAAATTGGTGCTGACCATCGATGCCGGCCTGCAGGCCGTTAACGGTGAACGCCTGGCCGCCGAGTCGGTAAGCCGCCTGGAAACCCGCGACATGCAGGCCACCATCGGCTTCGCCAGCCGCGGTTCGCTGTTGCCGACGCGCCTGGCCGAAGGGCTGCCGGTGATCGCCCTGAACGTCAACAAGGTCGATGTCGAGTTCTTCCGCATCAAGCCTGAGTCGCTGTCATCGTTCCTCAGCGCCTGGGGCCGCAACAGCAGCCTGTACTACTACCAGTCGAAAGAAACCCTGGACATGGCCGAGCTGGTCTACAGCGGCCGTTTCGACCTCAACCCGGCGCGCAACACCCGCGAAACCGTGTTGCTGCCGATCGCCGGGATCAAGCCGCTGCAGGAGCCGGGCGTGTACCTGGCGGTGATGCGTGCTTCGGGCACTTACGACTACTCGCAGCCAGCCACCCTGTTCACCCTCAGCGACATCGGTGTGTCCGCGCACCGCTACCAGAACCGTATGGACGTGTTCACCCAGGGGCTGGAAGGTGGCAAGGCGCTGGGTGGCGTCAACCTTGAGCTGCTCGACGCCGAAGGCCGGGTGCTTGGCCAAGGCAAGACCGACAGCGACGGCCATGCCCAGCTGCCGATGCCGCCAAAGGCGGAAACCCTGCTGGCCCATCAGGGCGTGCACACCACCATGCTGCGCCTGAACAGTGCGGCGTTGGACCTGGCGGAATTCGACATCACAGGTCCCCAGGCCAATCCCCTGCAGTTCTTCGTCTTCGGTCCACGCGACCTGTATCGCCCAGGCGAGACTGTGCTGCTCAACGGCCTGTTGCGCGACCAGGACGGTCGTCCGCTGAAGCCGCAGCCGGTAACCGTGGAAGTGCGCCGGCCCGATGAGCAGATCAGCCGCAAGTTCGTTTGGGAACCGGGTAGTAACGGCCTCTACCAGTACCAGATGCAACTGGCCACGGAAGCCCCGACCGGGCGCTGGCAGTTGCTGTTTGACCTCGGCGGTGGCAAGAAGCAGATCTACGAGTTTCTTGTTGAAGACTTCCTGCCCGAGCGCCTGGCCCTGGAGCTCAAAGGCAGCGATGAGCCGCTGAGTCCTGAGCAGAGCGCCGAGATCGACGTCAATGGCCGCTACCTCTACGGCGCCCCGGCCTCGGGCAACCGCTTGAGCGGCCAGGCGTATGTCCGCCCGCTGCGCGAAGCGGTAGCGGCGTTGCCGGGCTATCAGTTCGGTTCGATCACCGAGCAGGAGCTGAGCCAGGACCTGGAGCTGGATGAAGTCACCCTGGACGCCAACGGCAAGACCACCATCAGCATCGAAAGCAAATGGTCCGAAGCCCGTTCGCCGCTGCAACTGACGGTGCAGGCCAGCTTGCAGGAGTCCGGCGGCCGGCCGATCACCCGGCGCCTGGAGCAGCCGATCTGGCCGGCCGAACGCCTGCCGGGGTTGCGCGGCTTGTTCGACGGTGAAGAAACCGACAGCGATGCTCCGGTGGAATTCGAAATGCTGGTTGCCGATCGTGACGGCAACAAGCTGGCGGCCAACGGCCTCAAGGTGCGTTTGATTCGCGAGCGCCGTGACTACTACTGGAACTACTCGCAAAGTGACGGCTGGAGCTACAACTTCAACGAGAAGTTCCTGACCCAGAGTGAAGAGACGGTCAACATCAAGGCGGGTTCGACCGCCAAGCTGACCTTCCAGGTTGAATGGGGCCCGTACCGCGTCGAGGTCGAAGACCCGCAGACCGGCCTGGTCTCCAGCGCGCGCTTCTGGGCCGGCTACCGTGCCCAGGACAACGCCGACGGCGGTGCCGTGCGTCCGGATCAGGTCAAGCTGGCCCTGGACAAACCGTCCTACGCCGATGGCGCTACCGCCAACGTTACGGTCACGCCACCTGCGGCCGGTACCGGTTACCTGATGGTCGAATCCAGTGAAGGACCGCTGTGGTGGCAGGAGATCGACGTGCCGGCCGAAGGCAAGACTTTCGCCATCAACCTCGACCGTAAATGGGCGCGCCATGACCTTTATGTCAGCGCCCTGGTGATTCGTCCGGGCGAGCGCAAGGTCAATGCCACGCCCAAGCGTGCGGTCGGGGTGCTGCACCTGCCGCTGGACCGTGGCGAACGCAAGCTGGCGGTGACCCTCAGCGCGCCGGAAAAGATGCGTCCCAAGCAGCCGTTGACGGTCAAGGTCCAGGCCCGCAATGCCGACGGCAGCGTGCCTAAGCAGGTGCATGTGCTGCTGGCGGCGGTGGACGTGGGCATTCTCAATATCACCGATTACACGACGCCGGATCCGTTCACCGGCATGTTCGGCCGCAAGGCTTACGGCGCCGACCAGCTGGACATCTATGGCCAGTTGATCGAAGCCGGTCAGGGCCGTCTGGCCAGCCTGGCCTTCGGTGGTGATGCGGCGATGGCCAAGGGCGGCAAGCGACCGAACACCAGCGTCACCATCGTCGCCCAGCAAAGCGCGCCGGTGACCCTCAACGAAAACGGCGAAGGCGAGGCCAGCGTCGATATCCCCGACTTCAACGGTGAACTGCGCCTGATGGCCCAGGCCTGGACTGATGAGCGCTACGGCGTGGCTGAAGGCAAGACGGTGGTCGCCGCGCCCTTGATCGCCGAGCTGTCGGCACCGCGCTTCCTCGCCGGTGGTGACAGCACCACCCTGGCGCTGGATGTCTCGAACCTGTCCGGGCAGGCGCAAAAGCTCAACGTGCGCCTGAGCACCGAAGGCCAGTTGAGCCTTATGCGCGCAGCCGAACAAACCCTCGAACTGACCCAGGGCAAGCGTGTCACCCTGCTGGTACCGGTGCAGGCCAACGGAGGTCTGGGCCAGGGCAAGGTCAAGGTCGAGGTGCTGGGGCTGCAACTGCCGGGTGAGACGGCCACAGCCTTCAGCCGCGAATGGACTCTGGGCGTGCGTCCGGCTTACCCGGCCATGCTCAAGCACTACCGGGTGGCGCTTAACGATCAGCCGTGGAGCCTGCCGGAGGCTGATCTGGCCGCATTCGAGCCGGCCGGTCTGGAGGCGATGCTGGCCTTGTCCAGCCGTCCGCCGTTGAACCTGGCCGAACAGATCCGCGCCCTGGAAGCCTACCCTTATGGCTGCCTGGAACAGACCACCAGTGGTCTGTATCCCTCGTTGTATGCCGATGCCGCGACCCTCAAGCGTCTGGGCATCACTGGCGAGCCCGCCGAGGTGCGCAAGCGCAAGATCGAGATGGGCATCGAGCACTTGCTGGGTATGCAGCGCTACAACGGCAGCTTCGGCCTGTGGAGTTCGGATTCCGAGGAGGAGTACTGGCTGACGGCCTATGTCACCGATTTCCTGCTGCGGGCTCGCGAGCAGGGCTACGCGGTGCCTGCCGATGCCCTGAAGAAGGCCAGCGAACGCCTGCTGCGCTATCTGCAGGAGCGCAACCTGATCGAGGTGAACTACAGCAATAACGCCGAGCACAGCCGTTTTGCCGTGCAGGCCTATGCCGCTCTAGTGCTGGCCCGTACGCAGCAGGCGCCGCTGGGTGCGCTGCGCAGCCTGTTCGAGCGGCGTAGCGATGCCCGCTCCGGCTTGCCTTTGGTGCAGCTGGCCATTGCCCTGGAAAAAATGGGTGACAAGCCCCGCGCCCAGCAAGCCTTGCAAGCGGGGCTGGCGGTCAGTCGCAACGACAGGGACTGGCTAGGCGACTACGGCAGCCCGGTGCGCGACCAGGCCTTGATTCTGGCCTTGCTCGAAGAGAACAACCTGGCCAGCACCCAGCTGGATCAACGGCTGTTCCAGTTGTCCGACCAGGTTGCGGCCAGCCAGTGGTTGTCGACCCAGGAACGCAACGCCTTGTTCCTCGCCGGCCGCGGCTTGCTGAACAAGCCAGAGGGCAAGTGGTCGGCGCGTCTGGACAGTGCGGGCGAACTGCGCGACCTGGACAGCGCGCAATCGGGTCTGAAACTGGAAGGGCCACTGCTGGCTTCGCCGCTGACGGTGCAGAATCAGGGCAGCGACACCTTGTATCAGCAACTGACCCTGTCCGGTTACCCACGCTACGCCCCGGCGCCAAGCAGCTCCGGCATGAACATTCGTCGTGAGTACCTGGGTTTGAACGGTCGGACTCTGGATATCCGTGCGCTCAAGAGTGGTGACCTGGTGCTGGTGCACCTGGCCGTGACTGCTACGTCCCGGGTACCGGATGCGCTGGTGGTCGACCTGCTGCCTGCCGGTCTCGAGCTGGAAAACCAGAACCTGGCGCAGAGTGCGGCGAGCCTGGACAACGCCAGCAGTGCGGTCAAACAGTGGCGCGACTCGATGCAGAACGCCAACGTCGTGCACCAGGAGTTCCGTGATGATCGTTATGTCGCGGCATTGCCTGTGGACAGCTACGGCACTACGCACCTGCTGTATTTGGCGCGTGCAGTGACCCCGGGTACTTACCGGGTGCCGCCGCCGCAGGTGGAATCGATGTATCGACCGAACCTGCAGTCGGTGGGTGAGTCGGCAGGTGAGATGGTGATCAAGGGGCGCTGAGTCCTGTGGGAGCGGGCCTTGCCCGCGATTGCGGGTTGTCTGACACACCGCAATCGCGGGCAAGGCCCGCTCCCACAAGGTCGTTGTGCTAGTGAATGATCCAGCTCAGCACCCACAACCCCAGCACCAGCCAGATGATGCCGAGGATGATCGAGGCACGCATGAAGGCACGGATGGCCGAGTACAGCAGCATCAAGCCGATGATCAGGGCAACGATGCTGACCAGCGAGGTGTCCATGCCCAATGTGCGCGCCAGGCCATCGATGAAGTTGCCACCGGCGTTGGCCAGTAGGTTGAACAAACCGCTCAGGCCATCGACGACAAAGCGGATCAGTGCTCCCAACGCCTGGCCGAGCCACTCGAAAAAACCTTCTACATGCATAGTTGCTTCCTGATGATCGTATCGGCTCGTTGGCCGTTGCCAAACCTTTGGCTGTGTATTGGCCTGCTCGGTTCCCTGTCCATCGCCAGCGACACGGAGGCCTGATGCCCATCTTAGCTAAACGCCTGAGCGTCGTATCGGCTGTCGTGCTGTTGTGCGGCGCGCTGTTGTGGGCTGCCGACCGCCTGTGCCCTTTGCCGCTGCCGGCCGATGACCTGGCGCGTGTGGTGCTGGCCGAGGACGGCACGCCGTTGTGGCGTTTCGCCGATGCTGATGGGGTCTGGCGGTATCCGGTCAGTGCCGATCAGGTGTCGCCCTATTATCTGCAGGCGCTGCTGACCTATGAGGATCGCTGGTTCTACCAGCATCCAGGGGTCAATCCGTTGGCCCTGGGCCGTGCTGCCTGGCAAAACCTGCGTGGCGGGCGGGTGCTGTCGGGCGGCAGTACCCTGTCGATGCAGGTCGCGCGTCTGCTCGATCCGCATTCGCGCACGGTGCCTGGCAAGCTGCGTCAGTTGTGGCGCACCGCCCAGCTGGAGTGGCACTTGAGCAAGGCGCAGATTCTGGAAATCTACCTCAATCGCGCGCCGTTCGGCGGTACCTTGCAGGGCGTGGCAGCGGCCAGCTGGGCCTACCTGGGCAAATCACCGCAACACCTGACCCCGTCTGAAGCGGCCATGCTCGCGGTACTGCCCCAGGCGCCGAGCCGCTTGCGCCCGGACCGTCACCCGGCACGCGCGCAAGTGGCCCGCGACAAAGTGCTCAAGCGCCTGGCCGAGTACCAGGTATGGCCGCAGCAACGCGTCATTGAGGCGATGGAAGAGCCATTGTTGCTGGCACCGCGTCAGGAGCCTGCGCTGGCACCGTTGCTGGCGCGACGCCTGAACCGGCCGCACAGCCCGCCGCTGATCCGCACCACTGTCGATGCCGCGCTGCAACGGCGCCTGGAAGACTTGCTGCTTGGGTGGCGCGCCCGCCTGCCCGAGCGCACCTCGGCGGCGATCCTGGTGGTGGAGGCGCAGACCATGGCGGTACGCGCTTACCTTGGCTCGGTCGATCTGAATGATGAACGCCGTTTCGGGCATGTCGACATGATCACCGCGCTGCGTTCCCCCGGTTCGACCCTCAAGCCTTTTCTCTATGGCATGGCCATGGACGATGGCCTGATTCATTCCGAATCCTTGCTGCAGGATGTGCCCAGACGCTACGGCGATTATCGCCCGGGGAACTTCTCCATGGGCTTCAGCGGCCCGGTGGCGGCCAGTTCCGCCTTGGCGCTGTCGCTCAATCTGCCTGCGGTGCAGTTGCTCGAAGCCTATGGTCCCAAGCGCTTTGCCGCGCAAATGCGCAATGGCGGTGTGCCGTTGACCCTGCCACCGTTGGCCGAGCCGAACCTGTCGCTGATCCTGGGCGGCGCTGGCAGTCGCCTGGAAGACCTGGTGGCCGGTTACGGCGCGCTGTCACGCGGTGGAATGAGTGCGCCCATGCGCTTGCAGCCGGACGCACCACTGCTCGAACACCGGCTGCTGTCGCCGGGCAGCGCCTGGATCATCCGGCGCATTCTCAGTGGCCAGGCGCGCCCGGACCGCGATCCGCATGCTGAGCTGGTACAGCGTCCGCTGCTGGCCTGGAAGACCGGCACCAGCTATGGCTTTCGCGATGCCTGGTCGATTGGTGTCGGGCCGCGCTATCTGATCGGTATCTGGATCGGTCGTCCGGATGGCACCCCGGTGCCCGGACAGTTCGGCCTGGCTTCGGCGGCACCGTTGATGCTGCAGGTCCATGATGTGCTGAGCAACCGTGACAGCCAGCGCGGCATTGCCGTGCCGGTGGCCGCAGTGCCGGAGAATGTCGGGGTGGCCGCGATCTGCTGGCCGCTGGGCCAACCGCTGGCCCGTCAGGACAGCAATTGCCGGCGTCAGCGTTTTGCCTGGACCCTGGATGGCACCACGCCGCCAACCTTGCAGGCGGCCGACCAGCCCTTGAGCGTCGGCTTGCGCGAAACAGTCTGGGTCAACACCCAAGGACAGCGGGTGGATGCCAGTTGCCCGGGCGCCCAGGCCAGGGAAATTGCCTTGTGGCCGGCACCGCTGGAGCCCTGGTTGCCCCGCGTGGAACGTCGCGAAGCGCGGCTGCCGCCGGTTGATCCGCACTGCCCACCGCAGGTGCCGGCCACTGCACCGCCGCTGTCCATCGTCGGCGTGCGCCAGGGCGATCAACTGCGTCGTCCGGCCACCAGCAGCGAGCCGTTGCGTCTTGAGGTTTCTGCGCTGGGCGGCAGTGGTCGGCGCTGGTGGTTCCTCAATGGCGCACCGCTGGGTGAGTCGCAGGGCCAGGAGCACTTGAGCGCTCGCTTCGAGCAGAACGGGCGGGTGGAGCTGAGCGCGCTGGACGAGAGCGGCCAGACCGCGCGGGTCGAGTTTCAGATCAATGAATGATCGGGCTGCAGCGCAGCCGCCATTCTGATTAGACGACGATGCGCACACCACCTACGCTTGAACCAGACGAGGGAGCCGTCCTGGTGCTCTTGTATCTGCCGGGATCATGGAGCGTCAAATGCGTCCGTTGGCCGTCGCGGTTCTCAGTCTTTCTTGGGCAAGCGGGCTGAGCGCCGGATCGCTGCCAGTGTATCTCGATAGCAATGAAGTCGAACGCAGCCTGCCCGCGCCAAACCTGCCCGCCGACAGCTATCGCCCCGGCACGCCGGCCTTGCATGTAGCCACCCCCGCAGCACCGCCGCTGCAACTGCCGATAAACACGCGGATCCTGTTGCACAAGGTGCGCTTTGTCGGCGGCACCCTCTATCCGCTGAGCGACCTGCGCGACAACTATCAACAGCTGGTCAATCGCGAGATCACCCTGGGTGAGTTGGTCGAAGCCACCCAGCGCCTGACCCGGCGTTATCAGCAGGATGGTTACCTGTTGTCCTACGCGTACCTGCCGCCACAGGACTTTGCCGATGGGCGTGTGCAGGTGGTGCTGGTCGAGGGCTACATTCGCGACTATGAACTGCAAGGTGATATCGGACCGGCGTCCGCCTATCTGCACACGCTCGCGGGCAAACTCAAGGCCGAGCGCCCGCTCACACGCAAGACCTTGCAACGCTATACCGCCCTGATGAGCCGGGTGCCTGGCGTTACATTGCAGGCCCAGGTGCCGCCTGGCGACGCCAATGGTGCGAGCACCCTGGTTGTTCAGGCTTCGCGCCAGCCCTTCAGCTCGACGCTGGATCTCAGCGATGGCAACCGCGAGGACCCGCAGGCGCTGCTGGCTGTCAGCAGCAATGCGCAGACTGCGCTGGCCGAGCAAGTGAGCTTCACTGCACTGTTTCCTCCCGGTGATGAGCATGAGCATTACTACCGCCTGGACTACGCCCAGTACCTGGACAGCGAAGGCAGTCGGCTGAACCTGTCGGCCACGCGCTACCGCAGTGATCCAGGCGCCCTGGTTCGCCTGAACAACGGCACCGACCTCAAGCAGCATCGTGAGCATGAGCGCTATTCGATTGGTCTGAGCCAGGTCGTAACGGCTTCCCCCGAGGAGTGGCTCAACGTTACCGGGCGCCTTTATGCAGTGAGTGACGACACCGATTATCAGGCTGTCGACACTGCATTCAAGAGTCGGAGCCGTACCGACCTGCGCGCCCTGGCCTTCGAAGGCGACTGGCGCCAGACCGATCCCCGGCAATTGCGCATCCTCAGTGTCGGCGCCTATCAGGGCATGGATTACCTGGGGGCAAACACCGACAGTGATGTCGACCTGGACTTTCTGCGCCTGCGGGTGTCCGGGTTGCAGAGTGATCGCTATTTCGACAATTGGCAGGGTGTGGTTTCGGCGGCGCTGAACTGGAGCAACGACAGTTTGCCGGACAGTGAGCGTGCAGTATTTGGCGGCCAGAGTTTCGCCCGTGGTTATCCCGCCGATCAGGCTTCGGGTGACAAGGGCTGGGGTGTGGCATATGAGCTGAACTACAGTTTCAACAGCGATGGCCACTGGTTCAAGCGGGTGCAGCCCTATGTGGTAGTGGATGCCGCACGCAGCTGGTTCAACGAGCTTGAAATTCGCGACTCACGCTTGTCTTCGACAGCACTGGGGGTGCGCGTTGGCGATGCACGCCACTACAACATTTCCCTGGAAGCGGCCAAACCGATGTCGGACATCGCCCTCGACAGCCTCGACCGGCAGCCACGTTTTACCCTGAGTTTCAGTTTTCAACTGTAATCGCGTGGCGAGCGTGGCTTGGGAAAGAGGTTATCCAGGGTTTCCAGCAGGCGGATGTGATAGATCGGTTTGCGAAACAGGTCCAGCACCTGCGGACGTAGCAGGTCACTGATGTCGTCCATGTCGGCATGAGCGGAGGTGGCGATCACCGGCAAGTGCTGGCGGGCAGTGTGCTCGCGCAAGCGCTTGATCAGTGAAATGCCACTCTCTTCCGGCATATGCAGGTCGGTGATCACCAGAGCCACGTCCGGGTGGCGGGTGAGCTGCTGCAGGGCGAGTTTTACCGAGCTGGCGGTGTGGCAGCGGAAACCCTCGGCCTCAAGCAGTTCGGCAAGGTCCAGCAACGCCTCCTCTTCGTCATCCACCAGGAGAATCTGTTCGCGCAGAGAGGAGCTTGGCATGGTGTGTTTCCATAACAGGTCAAAGGTCAGGCCGTTCAGTCCATGAAGCCCGTAGCCAGGAGGCGGGCCTAGTGCGCTGTTACCCGCAGGTGCAGTGGCGAAGTGCTCGATGACAGCGCCAGCGCCAGCTGCGTGCGATTGTGCATATGGGTCAGGCGCAGTACCTGGGACACGTAGAGCTTGACGGTGTTTTCGGTGATGCCCAGTTCGCAGGCGATCTGATAGTTGGTCTTGCCCTGGCTGACCAGGCGTGCGACTTCCAGTTGCCGGGGTGACAGTTGTTCGAAGTTGCCCGGAAGGTTCTCGGCGACCGGCTCGCTGTCGACGTCTGTGGCGCGACGCTGTGCACCCAGCCCCCGGGCTTTTTCCAGGTCCTGGTAAAGGTCGTCGATCGAATCGGCCAGGTACTGCAGTTTCTGGTTCAGGTTGCCCAGCCGCTGCTGGCATTGCTGTTGTTCCTGCAGTGCGGCCTCTTGGCGTTGCACGCCTTCGAGCAGTTCGTTCAGGTCCAGGGGTTTCTGGTAGTAGTCGGCATAGCCTGCGCGCAAGGCCCTGATCACATCCTGTTTGTCGGCTCTGTCGGTGAGCATGATCGCCTCGAAAATCCGTTGTTGCCCGGCAATCACCTTCAAGGCGCCGAACAGCTCAACGCCATCGCATTCCGGCATGTGCAGATCGCACAACACCAGGCCGATCGACGGGTCGGCGGCAAAGTTTTCGATAGCCTGGTTACTGGACAGGCACGGCAGGCAACGGTAGCCGTTGCGCTCGAGAAGCTCACACAGCTGTTCGACGACTAAGGGCTGGCCATCGACGACCAGCACCTTTACTTCACTGAGGATCCTGTTCACACGCTACTCCCTGCTGAGAAGCCCCTCTCGCCCGGAGCCTGGGGTCTTGCAATCGCTGGTCAACTCACTAGAAAGTAGTCGTACTTTGCGCCCATGTACAAGCCAGGCACGGGTTGGAGACAGGCTTGGGCGACTAATGGATCCATACACTGGCGAGCACGAAACCCGCCAGTATGAAGGGGGCAAAGGGTTGCTTGTTTGCAGATTCGTCAGTTAATTGCTTGATGCGGTTCTTGACCTTTTGACTCAACAGAGACCACAGCCAGCGACGGCTGGAGAGCCAGATCAGCACGGCTATTCCGGCGCCGATGAAGGTGCCCAGCACGTACATGCGATCGGTCGCCAGTGCCAGGGCCGCGAGTAACTTCACATCACCGGCGCCAAAGCGGCCGAGCATGTAGCCGGGCAGGGTCAGGAGCATGACGATTGCCAGCGCCCAGCCGCCTTCGCTGGCGTCGGCGCCGATCCAGGTGTGTCCGGTCATGAACAAATAGGCCAGGGCGCAGGCCGCCGCGCCGAGGGTCAGGGTGTTGGCGATCTGGCGCTCACGCATATCTTGTTCAGCGCACAAGGCAAGCCACAGCAGAAGAACAATGCTTTGCATTGGCGAAATGCATCCCTTTGTGGTGAATGATTCTATGCTGTCAGTCAGGTGTCACTGTCAGGGTAGACGCGATCATGAAAGCAAGCCTGGTCGGAAGGCAAAAAGGCGCTGCGGCGCTGGAGTTCGTTGCGGTATTCGTGATCTTTTTAGCGCTGTTCCATAGTGCGGTCAGCTACAAGCTCCAGGCGAGCCGGCAACGGTGAGTGGCGTAGCACGGTTGTTCGGGCGTTTGCGTGGGCGCTCCACACCGGTCATTGCCGAGCCGCAGGCGCCGGCCAGTATGCCCGCCGTGGGGTTGCAGATATGGCTCGACGACGGTGCCAGGGTACAGCGCCTGGCCGGCCCCTTGCGTGCGGCGCTGGCGTTGCCGGCGCACAGCGAGGTGCGATTGCAGGACTATGTGCAGCCCTACAGTCTGGTGGTGCTTGAGGGAGAGCCCATGGACTGGCAGGCGCAGCCGCTGGATCTGGATTTCAAGGCGGTCGGTGGCGGTACGCTGCATACCCGAGGCTGGCTGCTGGGGCAGCCCGGCAACTGGCTGTTGCAGCTGTTCGACATCGGCGATCTGTTGCAACACCGTCAGCAGTCGCTGGGCGCAGAGCGTCAGCGCCACCTGATGAGCCATTTGGCCTGCGAACTACGCAATTGCAGCATCGAGCGTCTTGGGCAGGTGGCCCAGGAGCAATTGCAATGGCTGGTCCGTCATTGGCGGGCCAGCGGTGGGCGGATCCTGCTGCCGGGGGAGCAGGGCTGGCAGACTTATGCCAGCAGCAACGCGCCACTGCATTGGCCCAGTGATGATGCGATCGGACATCTGCTGGATCGACTGGCCCCGGGGCAGATGGTCTCAAGTACCGATCATGCAGACCTGCAGGCCCTACTGCCGCAGTTCGATACTTATCTGCTGCCCTATGCCCAGGGGCACATTGTCCAGGCCTGGCTGATCTGCGTCGGCCCGCTTGAGGCACTGGTTGCGGCGGATGCGCTCAGTGCCTGTGCCGCCTATGCCGAACCCCTGGTTGGCCGTTTGGCTGCATTCAATCTGCAACAACACAGTGAGCGCCTGGACAGCCTGCAACTGCAGCTCGGCGCCGGCTGGTGGCAGTGGCGTTTGAACGAAGCGACACTGCAGTTGGACCCCGGCCTGGCGAGCAGCCTGGGGATGCCGAGCCAGTTGACCATCAATCAGTGGCTGAGCCGCGTGCACCCGAGCGACCGCGATGCGGTGCAGCTGGCCCTTGCTGAGCTGCAGCGTGACGGTTGTGCCTTGCACTTGAGCCTGCGTCTGCTCGACAACAACCTGCCGGCCACTGCCCGCTGGTATCGCTTGTGCGGGCAGGTGCGTGGCAGTGGCCAGCAACGCCGGCTGCAAGGTTTCATGCTCGATATCAGTGATATCAAGAGCCAGCAACGCTAGGTCAGCGCCTTTAGCGCGGCGGATAGTTCGACAAGGCGTTCATCACGGTTTGCTGGATTGCGTTGCTGCGTTCCTCGGGGCTTGGCGGGTAGTTGTTCATGATCTGCTCGGCACTGCCACGCCACACCAGCTTGCCGTCCTTGGCGTCGAACATATCGACCTGGATGGTCGCCACCTTGTAGTCAACGCTGCGGGTTTCGTTGTACATCGGCCCGCCCCAGTAGTTACCCCAGTAGCCTCCCCAGGCGCCGCCATAGTTGGTGGTGATCTGCTGCTGACGCTGCTCGACGATGAGGTAGGTCTGCACTTTCAGATCGCCCTTGCTGCTGCCCTGGGCCGGGCGCAAACCACGCTGATCAAGCTGGCCGGTAACGGCCTGGCGGATGCGCTGTTCGGTCAGGTCGCTCTTGATCCGCGGATCGTCGGGGCGGTACTGCAGTGCCGGTTCCTGCCAGACCCAGCTGCGGTAGGCGGTAAAGTCACGGCTGGCGTCGTAGTCCTGAGTGATGTTGTGGCTCTGGCAGGCACCCAGCAACACCACGAGTGAAAGTAAAGCGAGACGGCACAACATGATGGATCTCCAATTGCCTTTAGCTGGGAGGATAGCCGTTGAGGGCCTTTTTCAATGATTCGCGCAGGGCCTCTTCGCGTTCGCCCTGGGAACCCTGGCTGGCGGTCTCGGCGCTGGCGCTCCAGACGGCCTGACCGTCGCGGGCGTCATACAGGTCGACACGGACCACCATCACTTCGACTTCGTAAGTGCGCACCAGCGGAGCGCTGGCATACACCCCATAGCCATTGTGGTAACGGCCGGCGCTGCCATAAGCGCCGTAGCCGCCATAGGGATAAGCGCCGTAGGGATAATCTCCATAGGGGTAATAATCTTCGCGCACCTGCTGCAGGCGGCGCTCCAGTTGCACGTTGGCGCTGACCAGCAGATCGCCCGCCTGGCCATTGCGTGCCGGGCGCAGGCCGCGCTGGTCGAGGGCGTTGCTGACCGCTTCGGCCAGTTGCGCAGGTTCCGCCAGGGCGCCGCCAGCCGGTAGCTGGCCGTCCTGCCAGGCCCAACTGCGGTAGCGGCCAAAGTCCCGTGGCGGTGCAGGATAAGCACTGGCATCGAAGGTAGTGGCCGCTTGCGGCGGAGCCGCAGGCAGCGGGCGGGAGCTGGCGACATAAGGGTTGCTGCTCTGGCAGCCTGTCAGTGCCAGGCATAACAGGCCCAGGGTCAAACGGTACGGCATGTCACCCTCCCGGCGTGATTCAGCGTGGTCGACAGAGCCAGTGCAGGTAACGCCCCAACCCGGCAAAGGCGGGATGGCGCCGATGCGCCAGTTCCATTTCCAGCAGGTCGGGCAACTCGGCCCTGGCCTGGAACTCGCTTGGCATGTAATCGTGAAACACCCGTACTCCGCTTTCTGTTTCGACTTGCCACAGATCTTCAAGTTGCACCCTGAGCGTGCGTGGATCAAGCGGTTTTTGCGGGGTCAGGCTTTGCTTTTCACCGGCCATGTCGTCGCGGCGCAGTTTGCGGAAATGGCCCTTGAGCAGGTTGCGATAGACCAGCGCATCACGGTTGTAGAACGCCAGTGACAGCAAGCCATCGCTGCGGGTCAGCTGGTGCAGCACCGGCAGGATGGTTTCCGGTTCCGCCAGCCACTCCAGCACCGCATGGCACAGCACCAGGTCATAGGGTTCGGTCAGCTGGCCGAGCAGGTCTTGCCAGGGGGCCTGGATGAACGTCGCCTGCTGGCCGGCTTCGGCAAATCGCGCGCGGGCGCCTTCGAGCATGGGCGCGGCGGGTTCGGCGAGGGTGACCTGATGGCCGCGCTCGGCCAGCCACAAGGCCATGTGCCCCAGGCCCGCACCGATATCGAGGACGCGCAAGGGGCGCTCGGGCAGGGTCTCGGCGAGGTCGGCCTGCAGCACTGCAAGGCGGATCGCGCCTTTGGCACCGCCGTAGATTTTCTCGGCAAAGCGCGTGGCCAGGGCATCGAAATGGCGGTCTTTCATCGGGCGAACCGCCTTTCGCTGTCGGCCAGCTTGGCGCGCACCACCTGCTCCATGTCCAGGCCCAGCTCGCTGCACAGCAACAACAGGTACAGCACCACATCGCCGACCTCCTGGCCGGCGTGCTCCAGTTGCTCAGGCGTCAGCTGGCGTGACTGGTCTTCGTTCAGCCACTGGAAGATCTCCACCAATTCGGCCATTTCAACACTGGCGGCCATGGCCAGGTTTTTCGGGCTGTGAAAGCCACGCCAGTCGTTGTTGTCACGGATGCGGTGCAGGCGTTGGGTCAGTTCGTGCAGGTTCATCAAGGCTCTCCTCAAGCTGCATAGCTTCAGGCGGGCCGCTGTGCAACGCAAGCGCGGCGTATCAGTCCAGTGGCCGCCAGCTGCCGTGCATATGTACCAGCTCGCCATGACCATCCAGGCGTAGCTGACCCTGGGCGGCGGTGGGGCTGGCGTTGAGGATCACTTCGCTGGGCAGGCGCACCGGCTTGAGGAAGTCCACTGCAATCTCGTAACCACTGACCGGCAGGTGTCCGCGTAACGCGGCAAGGGTCATGGCTTTGCTCCACATGCCATGAGCAATGGCGCAGGGGAAGCCGAACAGTCTGGCGCTGGTGGCGCTCAGGTGGATCGGGTTGTAGTCGCCGCAGACCTTGGCGTAACGGCGACCGATATCGCTGTCGGCGTACCAGCGGGTCAGTTCATCCAGAGGCTCGTTGACCGGCTCTGCAGTGGCCACAGGCTCCCCGCTCAGCTTCACGCCACGGCAGAGCATACGGCTGGTTTCCGACCAGAGCAGACCCAAGCCATCCTCAGCTTCGGTAATCATGTCGCAGGTGGCACCCTTCTCGTGTGGCTGCAGGTTCTCCACATGCACCGAGAAGCGCAGGCGGCTGACACCCCCCAGTGGGCGTACCACGCGGATGCTGTTGTGCAGATGGACCATGCCCAGCAAGGGGAAGGGGAACGCCTTGGCCGTCAGCACCTGCAACTGCAAGGCGAAGGCCATTACGTGCGGGAAGGTCGGCGGCAAGCGTCCATCGTCGCTGAAATGGCAGAGCTTGCGATAGGCCTCGAGCTGCTGCGGCCGAACCTCCAGGTAACAGCGCAATCCGCTGTCGGGCAAAGTGTCGCCAGTGATCTTGCGCTTGCGCGCGGCGCGCAGGTAAAGGCTGGAAAGTGCCGCTGTGCTGCTCAGGTCCTGCCAGTGTCGAGTCATGTTCAGGCCCCCATCACGGCCTGGCCGCAGACGCGCAGCACCTGGCCATTGACCGCGCCGGAGCCAGGTTGCACCAGCCAGGCGATGGCTTCGGCGACGTCCTGGGGCAGGCCGCCCTGACCCAGGGAACTCATGCGCCGTCCGGCTTCGCGCAGGGCGAAGGGAATGGCGGCGGTCATGCGGGTTTCGATAAAACCGGGGGCCACCGCGTTGATACTGCTACCGCGCGCAGCCAGTTTCGGCGCCCAGGCCTGGGCCAGGCCGATCAGCCCGGCCTTGCTGGCGGCGTAGTTGGATTGGCCGCGGTTGCCGGCGATACCGCTGATCGAGGCCAGCAGCACGATGCGCGCGTGGTCATGCAGGGCGCCGGCGTCGAACAGCGCCTGGGTCAGCAACTGCGGCGCCTTGAGATTGACCGCCAGCACCGAGTCCCAGTATTCGGGGGTCATATTGGCCAGGGTTTTGTCGCGGGTGATGCCGGCGTTGTGCACGACGATGTCGATGCCGCCCGGGAGCCCTTCGAGCAGTTGCGCGGCGGCGTCGGCGGCGCAGATGTCCAGCGCCAGGCTGCGCCCGCCGAGGCGTGCGGCGAGGGCCTCAAGGTCAGTTTTGGCCTGGGGTACATCAAGCAGCACGACTTCGGCGCCGTCGCGGGCCAGGGTTTCGGCAATGGCCGCGCCGATGCCGCGCGCCGCCCCGGTGACCAGCGCCTTGCGCCCGGCCAACGGCCGGGTCCAGTCCTGCACCTGCGTGGCGCAGGACTGCAGGCGCAGGACCTGACCGGAAACGAAGGCGCTCTTGGGCGAGAGAAAAAAGCGCAAGGCGCCTTCGAGCTGGTCTTCAGCATCGTCACTGACGTACAGCAACTGCAGGGTGCCCCCGGCGCGCAGCTCCTTGGCCAGTGAACGACTGAAGCCTTCCAGGGCGCGTTGGGCGACTTGCGCCAGCGGGTCATCAAGCTGTTCCGGCGCCCGCCCGAGGATCACCACATGGGCGCAGGGCGCCAGGCTGCGCAGCAGCGGCTGGAAGAACTCGCGCAGTTGCTTGAGCTGGTCAATGTCGTCCAGCTCGCTGGCGTCGAACACCACGGCCTTGAGCTTGGGGCCAAGGCCCGCGACCCATTCGGTGGCGTTCAGGTCGGGGCTGGCGAAACTGTAGATTTCATCGGTCAGGCGTTGGGCAAACGCCTCGACTTTGTTCGCCAGGGGGCCGCCGCCGAGCAGCAACGCGCCTTCGACCGGGCGCAGACGGCCGGCCTGCCAGCGTTCCAGGCGAGCAGGGCTGGGCAAACCGACGGCACCGACCAGGCGGCGGCCGAGATCGGAGTTGGCGAAGTCGATATAGCGGTCGCTCATGTGCGGCTCTCCCTGAAATAAGCTTCAAAGTGTGGACCATCTTTGGCCGTTGGTCGTTCGAACGCTGAAAAAACACCTACGCTGTAGCGGACTGCTTCGTGCAAAGAGGACGTTTCGCATGCGCTCATTGCGCCGGGTCGCAATCATTGGCGGCAACCGGATTCCTTTCGCCCGTTCCAACGGTGCCTACGCCACAGCCAGCAACCAGGCGATGCTCACGGCAGCCCTCGAAGGGCTGATCGAGCGCTTCGGGCTGCATGGCCTGCAACTGGGCGAGGTCGCCGCCGGGGCGGTGCTCAAGCATTCACGGGACATGAACCTGACCCGCGAGTGCGTGCTCGGTTCGCGGCTGTCGGCGCAAACCCCGGCTTACGATCTGCAGCAGGCCTGTGGCACCGGGCTGGAAACCGCCTTGCTGGTGGCCAACAAGATCGCTTTGGGGCAGATCGACAGCGCGATTGCCGGTGGCGTCGACACCACCTCCGATGCGCCCATCGCGGTCAATGAAGGTTTGCGCCGGATTCTGCTTCAGGCCAATCGCGGCAAGACCCTGGCAGACAAACTCAAGGCGTTTCTACAGTTGCGTCCAGGGCACCTGAAGCCGGAGCTGCCACGCAATGGCGAGCCGCGCACGGGGCTGTCCATGGGGCAGCATTGCGAGCTGATGGCGCAGACCTGGAAAATTCCCCGAGTAGATCAGGACCAGCTGGCGTTGCTCAGTCACCAACACATGGCAGCGGCCTATGCCGAGGGCTGGCATGACGATCTGCTCACGCCTTTTCTCGGCCTGACCCGCGACAACAACCTGCGCGCCGACCTGACCCTGGAGAAGCTCGCCAGCCTCAAGCCGGTGTTCGAGCGTAGCGACAAGGGCACCCTCACCGCCGGCAACTCCACGCCGCTCACCGATGGCGCTTCTGTGGTGTTGCTGGGCAGTGAAGAGTGGGCCCATGAACACCAACTCGAGGTGCTGGCCTATCTGGTCGACGGTGAAACCGCTGCGGTGGACTTCGTCAAAGGTCAGGAAGGGCTGCTGATGGCACCGGCCTACGCGGTGCCACGTTTACTGGCGCGCAACGGTCTGACTCTGCAGGATTTCGATTACTACGAGATTCACGAAGCCTTCGCCGCTCAGGTACTGTGCACCCTCAAGGCCTGGGAAGATCCCGACTACTGTCAGCGCCGCCTGGGGCTAAGCGAACCGCTGGGAGCAATCGATCGCAGCAAGCTCAACGTCAAGGGCAGTTCATTGGCGGCCGGGCACCCGTTTGCCGCTACCGGTGGTCGCATCCTGGCCAACATGGCCAAACTGCTGGCCACCGCCGGCAATGGCCGTGGCCTGATTTCGATCTGCGCCGCCGGTGGTCAGGGCGTGACGGCGATCATCGAGCGCTGAGCAATGTGCCCGCAGTGATGGGGGCCGGACGATTGGCATAGTGTTCGGCCATGATCGAGCAGACGATCAGCTGCAGCGGATGGTAGATCATGATCGGCAGCAGGATCAGGCCCAGGCCCGGATGCGCGCCGAAGATCAGTGCGGCCATCGGTGCACCGGCGGCCAGGGATTTCTTGCTGGCACAGAACACCGCTGCCACTTCATCGGCCGGGCTCAAACGCAGGGCCCGGGCAGTGCGGGTGGTCAACCAGAGAATCAGCGCCAGCAACAGCGCACTGCCGATAAACGCGGTAAGCAATACTGCACTGCCTTGCTGCTGCCACATGCCCGAAACCATCGAGTTGCAGAAGGCGGCATAGACCAGCAGCAGGATCACCAGCTTGTCGAGGATGTTGGTGTAACGCTTGTGCCGGGCGAAGAAGCGCCCCAGCCAGGGACGCAACAACTGGCCGAGCACCAGCGGCAGCAACAACAAGGCACAGAGGTCGAGCAGGGTGGCGCCGAGGTCGATGCCGTTGCTGCCGGTGCCGACCACCAGGCTGACCAGCCAGGGCGTGATGAAGATCCCGAGGACACTGGACAGGCTGGCATTGAGGATCGCCGCCGGCACATTGCCGCCAGCGCTGCCGGTCAGGGCCACCGAAGACGAGATGGTCGAGGGCAGGGCGCACAGATAGAAAAAGCCCAGCATCAGCAGCGCCGGTACATGACTGCCAAGCAGCTTGTCCGCCAGCCACCAGAGCAGGGGGAAGACCACGAAGGTAAAACCCTGCACCATCAGATGCAGGCGGCCATTCTTCAGGCCGCGGCCAATCTGCTCGCTGGACAGGTTGATACCGTGCAGGAAGAACACCAGGAACACCCCGCCATTGATCAGGTATTCGGCATGCATTGCTCCGCCGCTGCGGCCAACATCGGGGAACAGCCAGGCCAGGAAGGTGGCGAGGAACATGCCGCAGAGGAACCAGTCGGTTACCACGCGTTTAAGGTGTTTGAGCGCTTGCATCGACGGGCCTTCGAATCATTTTGTAATCATTGAGCGCAAAGGCTACGCTCGACGCATGATTGCCGTCTTGCGACATAAGGCCAAGTGATGCCGATAAACGGACAACAACCTTCACCGCGTCCGATTCCTGTGCTCGAGCGCCTGCCGCGGGCGCTGTATGCGCGGGCGGAAAGCCTCGGGGCCGGCTCCTGGACGCCACGTCATCAGCATGACTGGGTGCAGTTCTCCTACGCGATCAGTGGTGTGCTGGGGGTGTACACCGCCGAGGGCAGCTACTTCGCGCCGCCGCAATGGGGCGTCTGGATTCCGCCTGGGGTTGAACACGAGGTGGTGACCTCGATGCAGGCCGAGATGCGCAGCCTGTATGTGCGCCGTGAGGAAGCTTGCTGGGCGCCGGGGCAGTGCCGGGTGCTGGAAGTCACGCCACTGGCGCGTGAGCTGATCAAGCAGTTCTGTCTGCTGCCGGTCGACTACGCCGAAGGCGACAGCGCTGAAGCGCGACTGGTGGCGGTGTTGCTGGACCAGTTGCAGGCCTTGCCGGAGGTGGGCTTTTCTCTGCCGTTGCCGCAGCATCCACGCTTGCTTGAGCTGTGCAACGAATTGCTCGCCCACCCGGACCAGGGACAAACCCTGGGGCAGTGGGCGCAGCGCTTGAATACCTCGGAAAAGACCCTGATGCGCCTGTTCCAGCGCGAAACCGGCTTGAGCTTTCGTGGCTGGCGCCAGCGCATGCGCCTGCTATCGTCGCTGACAACGCTGGAGGCCGGGCAGAGCGTCACCGAAGCTGCGCTGGGCTGCGGTTATGACTCCACCTCGGCCTACATTGCAGCATTCAAAAGCCTGTTCGGTTTCACCCCGGGAGGCATGCGACTGTAGTGCGGTAAAGAAATCTGGTGATTTTTGTGAACGATTGGGCACCAACATTTACAAAAACTATGGCAAGTCTGACCGATTGCCGTTACAACGCAGTGCGGTCTTGCTACAGCGACAATCCGGTGCAGCACCGGTGACCTACAAAAAATCTCGTGTCTGGCAGAACAGGACCCCCGACAAAAGCCGATGAAGACTCCAAAACGCATTGAACCACTGGTTGAAGATGGACTGGTCGACGAAGTACTGCGACCGTTGATGAGTGGCAAGGAGGCCGCCGTGTACGTGGTGCGCTGCGGAAAGGAATTGCGCTGTGCCAAGGTCTACAAGGAAGCCAATAAACGCAGCTTCCGCCAGGCCGCCGAGTACCAGGAAGGGCGCAAGGTACGCAACAGCCGCCAGGCCCGGGCCATGGCCAAAGGTTCCAAGTACGGCCGCAAGGAAGCCGAGGACGCCTGGCAGAATGCCGAAGTGGCGGCCTTGTTCCGCCTGGCCAATGCCGGCGTGCGCGTACCACGGCCTTACGACTTTCTCGACGGCGTGCTGCTGATGGAGCTGGTGGCCGACGAGTACGGCGATGCCGCCCCACGGCTCAACGATGTGTACCTGGAGCCTGAGCAAGCCCGCGAGTACCACGCGTTCGTGATCCGCCAGATTGTGCTGATGCTCTGCACCGGCCTTGTGCATGGTGACCTGTCGGAGTTCAACGTGCTGCTCGGGCCCGATGGCCCGGTGATCATCGACCTGCCGCAGGCGGTGGATGCGGCAGGCAACAACCACGCCTTCAGCATGCTGGAGCGCGATGTCGGCAACATGGCGGCCTATTTCGGGCGTTTTGCTCCGGAGCTCAGGGACACCCGTTACGCCCAGGAAATGTGGGCCCTGTACCAGGCTGGTGAATTGTTGCCGGAAAGCGAGCTTACCGGTCAGTTCGCCCAGGACGAGCACAGCGCCGATATCGACGGGGTTATGCGCGAAATCGATGCCGCGCGCTTTGACGAAGCCCGTCGGCGCGCCATCAGAGAGGACGCCGAACGGGGTTCGAGCAAGGAAGAAGAGCCTACTCCACCCTGGTTGCAGTAAGCCGTCAGTGACAACAACTGCCCCCGGCTGCCAGGTCCTTGAGGATCGGGCAGTCGGGACGATCGTCGCCCTGGCAGTGGGCAACCAGTTCGCTCAGGGTATCGCGCAGGCTCACCAGCTCTTCGATGCGCCGGTTGAGGTCATCGATATGCTGGCTGGCCAGGGCCTTGACGTCGGCACTGGCGCGCTGGCGGTCCTGCCACAGGGTCAGCAGACGGGCGACCTCTTCCAGAGAGAAGCCCAGGTCGCGCGAGCGCTTGATGAAGGCCAGGCGATGCAAGTCTTCCTGTTGGTACAAGCGATAACCGCTGTCGCTGCGCAGGGCCGGCTTGAGCAGTCCAATCGACTCGTAGTAGCGAATCATCTTGGCGCTCAACCCGGAGCGGCGAGCGGCTTGGCCGATGTTCATTGGGCGTTGTCCTGTGGTGGGGTTTCGGGCTTCCAGGTTTTCAGCCAGAGCGCGTTGCTGACCACACTGACACTCGACAGCGCCATCGCCGCACCCGCCAGTACCGGGTTAAGCATGCCGAAAGCGGCCAGCGGAATCCCGATCAGGTTGTAGATGAAGGCCCAGAACAGGTTCTGGCGAATCTTCGCATAGGTCTTGCGGCTGATCTCCAGAGCGGCCGGCACCAGGCGCGGATCACCGCGCATCAGGGTGATGCCGGCGGCCTGCATGGCCACGTCAGTGCCACCTCCCATGGCGATACCGATATCGGCTGCGGCCAGGGCCGGAGCGTCGTTGATGCCGTCACCGACCATCGCCACCACCCCCGACTGCTTGAGCTGTGCGACGTGGGCGGCCTTGTCGCCAGGCAGCACTTCGGCGTGCACGTCATTGATGCCCAGGGCCTGGGCGACGACCATGGCGCTGCCGCGGTTGTCACCGGTCAGCAGGTGGCTGCTGATGCCTTGCCCGGCCAGTTGCTGCACGGCCTGTCCGGCGCCGGGCTTGAGACTGTCGCCAAAAGCGAACAGGCCCAGCACACGCGGCTGCGGGCTGCGTTCGATCAACCACGACAGGGTCCGGCCTTCGGCTTCCCAGTCTTTGGCACTGGCTTGCAGGTCGCCCGCTTGCAGGCCGCTCTCGTCGAGCATACGACGGTTGCCCAAGGCCAGTTCACGACCGTCCAGGCTGCCGGCGATCCCGCGTCCGGTCAGTGACTGGCTGTTGCTGATGTCGGCGACGAGCAGCCCTTGTTCTGCACAGGCATCGAGTACGGCCTTGGCCAGTGGATGCTCGCTGCCGCGCTGCAGGGCGCCGGCCAGTTGCAGGAGTTGAGCCGGTTCGCCGACCGCCGCCTTGCTGTGGACGATGCGCGGGCTGCCGGAGGTCAGGGTGCCGGTCTTGTCGAACACTACCCGGTTGACCGCATGGGCACGCTCCAGGGCTTCGGCGTCCTTGATCAGAATGCCGTGGCGAGCGGCGACTCCGGTACCGGCCATGATCGCCGTCGGCGTGGCCAGACCAAGTGCGCAGGGACAGGCGATGACCAGCACGGCGACGGCGTTGATCAAGGCGGTTTCAATCGGTGCGCCGGCCAGCCACCAGCCGACCAGGGTAATCAGCGCCAGCACCAAGACTGCCGGGACGAACACCTGGCTGACGCGGTCCACCAGTTTCTGGATCGGTGCCTTGGCCGCTTGTGCGTCTTCGACCAGGCGGATGATGCGCGCCAGGACCGTTTCGGTACCCAGGGCCAGGGTGCGTACGATCAGGCGGCCTTCGCCATTGATCGCACCACCGGTGACCTTGTCACCCGACTGTTTCGGTACCGGCAGGCTTTCGCCGCTGATCAGTGCCTCGTCAGCATGGCTTTGTCCTTCGATGACTTCACCATCCACCGGAAAGCGTTCGCCGGGTTTGACCACGACCAGATCGTGCAGGCGCAGTTCGCTGATCGCCACATCACGTTCCTGGCCATCGACCAGCAACAAGGCACGCTCCGGACGCAGGGCTTCGAGCGCGCGGATGGCGCTGGCGGTCTGGCGTTTGGCGCGGCTTTCCAGGTATTTGCCGAGCAGCACCAGGGCAATCACCACGGCAGAGGCTTCGAAGTACAGATGCGGCATCACCCCGGGGCTGGCCTGGGCCCATTCATAGATACTCAGGCCGTAACCGGCACTGGTCCCGATGGCGACCAGCAGGTCCATGTTGCCAGCACCAGCGCGCACGGCTTTCCAGGCGGCGACATAGAAACGTGCGCCGAGAATGAACTGCACCGGGGTGGCGAGGACGAACTGCGCCCAGGCCGGCAACATCCAGTGCATACCGAAAGGCTGCAACACCATCGGCAGCACCAGGGGCAGCGCCAGCAATACAGCCAGGGCCACCGACCAACGCTCCTTGCGCAGGCGGCGTTCGGCATCGGCCTGATTGACCTGGGTGCTTTGCGGCAGGCTGGCCGAGTAGCCGGCATGGATGACGGCGTCGATCAAGCGGCTGCTGTCGAGCTGGCCGAGCATCTGGATGTGCGCACGTTCGTTGGCCAGGTTGACACTGACCTGTTGTACGCCGGGCACTTTGGCCAGTGCCCGTTCGACCCTACCGGCGCAGGAGGCGCAGGTCATGCCGCCGATTTGCAGCTCCAGGCTCTGGTTGGGCACATGGTAGCCGGCCTGTTCGACCGCCTCGACCAGGGCCGGCAGGCTATCGGCCGGTGCTTGAATGCGTGCCTGTTCGGTGGCGAGGTTGACGCTGACCTGTTCGGCGCCGCTGACTTTACGCAGGGCGCGCTCGACCCGGCCAGCACAGCTGGCGCAGGTCATGCCGACAATCGGCAGATCGAAAGTGGTAGATGCAGACATGGGCACTCCTCCTTGGACAGGCCACCAGCATCAACCTTGCCATGCGGGTAAGGTCAATAGCCCAGGCCGGATCTGATCAATGTGAGGCCATTCTGATCGGCTGCAATCCGGTATTTATTGATCTGCCCGGCCACCAGCTTCAAGTGATTGCTGCGCTGATTCTCGATCCCTGGCTGGCACCCTGGCGCCTGGCCAGGCAGGTAGCGCAGGCGCACATCGAGGTCGCCCGACGGCAGGTTGAACGAGGCCGATTGCTCCTGGAACACGCGCCCGGCCAGTTGATCGTTGATGTACACACCGATCTCGCACGAGGTCGCCACTTCCAGACGTTCGCGAGAGATGATCAGAATGCTGTAGTCACTTGGTCCAGCGGCGCTGGCCTGGGGAAGCCCAGCGAAAATACCCAGCAGGCCGAAAAGGCCGAAAGCTGCCCTGCGCATGAATGAAACTCCTGCATCGTCAATCGTCAGGCTCGCAGCTTGGCCGACCCGAGCGATGATTTCCAGCCCGGCAGCGTCAAGCGGATCTTGACCTTGCCCCGGTGGCAAGCTTGAAACTGAGTCAAAACCCACAGGAGGCAGTCCCCATGCAAGTGTTCAACGTTCAAGGAATGACTTGCGGCCATTGCGTCAAGGCCGTGACCCGTGCAGTGCAGGCTCAGGATGAAGAAGCCGTGGTTGAAGTCGACCTCGCGCAGAAACAAGTGAAGGTGCAAAGTTCGCTGCAGGCGCCACAGATTCTTCAGCTGATCCGTGAAGAAGGCTATCAGGCCGAAGCGCTCTGACCCCTGCGGGCCCGCGCGGTGGATAAAAGATTCACTGCGCGGGCCCAACTCTTCGCAGCGAAACCCTGGCAGGACGGTTAAACTAGCAGACTTGCTTAGCCTGCTATGGATTTCCGATGAACCTGCGAACCATCCTGATTCTGGGCGCCCTGAGTGCGTTCGGGCCCCTGGCGATCGATTTTTACCTGCCAGGCTTTCCAGCGATGGCGCTGGCCTTCGGTACTGACGAAAAACATATCCAGACCACTCTGGCCGCCTACTTCCTGGGTTTGTCCATTGGTCAGCTGGCCTATGGGCCGGTGGCCGATCGTTTCGGTCGCAGGGTTCCCCTGCTGGTTGGCGTCTGCCTGTTTACCCTGGCGTCACTCGCTTGCGCCTTTGCGCCCAACCTCGATGCGTTGATCGCGGCACGCTTCGTCCAGGCGCTGGGTGGATGCGCCGGCATGGTGCTGTCACGGGCGATCGTCAGTGACAAATGCGATGCGATAGCCTCGGCCAAGGTGTTTTCCCAGTTGGTCCTGGTGATGGGCCTGGCGCCGATCCTGGCACCGATGCTCGGGGGTGTGCTGGTCAATGTGTATGGCTGGCAATCGATCTTTGTCGCCCTGACCCTGTTCAGTGCCCTGTGCACCCTGGCCGTCGCTTTGGGCTTGCCGGAAAGCCTGCCGGCCAGCCAGCCACGCCAGCCGCTTTCCGGTGCCTCGCGCCAGTACGGGCGCCTGCTCAAGGATCGGGTCTTCATCGGTCACGCCTTGACCGGTGGCATCGCCATTGCCGGGATGTTTTCCTATATCGCCGGTTCACCGTTCGTCTTCATCAAACTCTACGGGGTGCCCGCGGAGCACTATGGCTGGCTGTTCGGCAGCAACGCGGCGGGTTTCATTCTGGTGGCGCAGATCAATGCGCGGCTGCTGGCCAGGCGCGGGCCAGCCTTTTTGCTCAGACGAGCAGTCTGGGTGTACCTGGCGTCGGGCTTGACCTTGCTGGCGATCAGCGCCTTGCAACCGGCCAAACTCTGGCCGTTGCTGATTCCGTTGTTCATCTGCATTGCCAGCCTCGGTTGCATCATCCCCAATGCCTCGGCGTGCGCCATGAACGGACAAGGCGCACGGGCCGGGAGCGCTTCGGCGCTACTGGGCTGTATTCAGTTCAGTGTCGCGGCGGGCGCAGCGGCATTGGTCGGCGTGTTGCACGATGGCAGCGCAGTACCCATGGCGCTGGTCATCAGCCTGTGTGGGCTGGGGGCGGTTGCGATGGCGACGGCCACCCGTCGGGTACAGCTCAGCCGACCCGTTTGAGCGGGTGCGGCGCCTGCAAGCGGGCCTGCAAGGTGTTGACGAAGGCGCGGGCCTCGGCCTCGCTGCGAAAGTTCACAACCTGCTGGTCCAGCCGAACCTGCCATGGGCAGCCGGGTTTCTGGGCTGATGCACTGACTTGAATAATCATCGTGGCATACCTGCGGTTTAGCGTTGGCTGAAGAATTGTAGCGCTGCCGTACTGCAGGGATATGACCTGAGTCAGTTGTCGGACTGACGGTCGTGCCCACTCCGAAATCGCAGTGGGCACCTTGTTTCAGAAACCTTCGAGAACGATCTTGCCCTTGGCCGCACCGCTTTCCAGCAGGGCGTGGGCACGCCGCAGATTGGCGGCGTTGATGGTGCCGTAATGCTCGCCCAGGGTGGTCTTGAGGGTACCGGTATCGATCAGTTCGGCAACCCGGTTGAGCAGCTTGTGCTGCTCGATCATGTCGGCGGTTTCGAACAGCGAGCGGGTGTACATGAACTCCCAGTGCAGCGACAGGCTTTTGCGCTTGAGCAGGCCGACGTCCAGTTGCTTGGGGTCATCGATCAGCGCCAGCTTGCCTTGCGGGGCCAAGGCCTCGACCAGTTGTGCCAGGTGCTGGTCGGTCTGGGTCAGGCTGGCGACATGGGTGACGTAATCGATACCCTGCGCCTTGAGTGCTTCGGCGAGCGGCTGGCTATGGTCGACCACCTGGTCGGCGCCCAGTTGACGGACCCATTCCTGGGTCTGTGGACGCGAGGCGGTCCCGATCACGGTGAGCCCGGTCAACTGGCTGGCCAATTGGGTCAGGATCGAGCCGACGCCACCGGCGGCGCCGACGATCAACAGACGTTGGCCCGAATCCTCTTGCCCTTGAGCAATCTGCAGGCGCTCGAACAGCAGTTCCCAGGCGGTGATCGCCGTCAGCGGCAGGGCGGCGGCCTCAGCGAAACTCAGGGTCCTGGGCATATGGCCAACGATGCGCTCGTCGACCACATGCAGCTCACTGTTGGCTCCGGCCCGGGCGATGGAGCCTGCGTAATAAACCTTGTCGCCTGGCTGAAACAGACTGACCTCGCTGCCCACCGCCTTGACCACACCGGCCACATCCCAACCCAGCACCTTGGCAATGCCAGCTTCAGGCTGCACGTTCTGGCGGACTTTGGTATCCACCGGGTTGACGGAAATGGCCCGCACTTCTACCAGCAGGTCCCGTGGCCCTGGCTCAGGGACTGGCAGTTCGATGTCCTGCAGGGAGGCCGGGTCGGTAATGGCCAGGGAATGGTAGTAGGCGATGGCTTTCATGTGTGAGGTCCTCAAGGGTAAATCGTTGGACGCCATCATTGGCGCTTTCACTTCCTGTTAAAAGCCGCTAGAACGACAGATACTTTCAATGTTTTTTTGATAATGCCGAGGCCTTTTCGTGCGAATCGATGACCTGCAGCTATTCGTTCGCACCGCCGAACTGGGCAGCCTGTCGGCGGCGGCACGCCTGCTCGACCTTTCCCCGGCGGTGGCCAGTGCCGCACTCAAACGCCTGGAGCAGCAATTGGGTACGCGCTTGCTGGCCCGCTCTACCCGCAACCTGCGCCTGACCGCCGAAGGCGAGGGCTTTCTGTTACATGCGCGCAATGCCCTGGCCAGCCTGGATGAAGGGCGGCGTCAGTTGGCACGGGGGCAGGATGACGTCAGTGGCGTGTTGCAGCTGTCTGCGCCGTCGGACTTCGGGCGCAATGTCTTGCTGCCCTGGCTGGATGAACTGCAGCGCGAGCATCCGAAGCTGTCGGTGCGTCTGTTGCTGGGCGACCGCAATGCCGACCTGTTCCGCCAGGCGGCGGACATTGCCCTGCGCTATGGCACACCGGAAGATTCAAGCCTGGTGGCACTGCCGCTGTGCGCTGATAACCGCCGTGTGCTGTGCGCCTCGCCTGCGTACCTGGCCCGACATGGCGAACCGAAGGAAGTCGCCCATCTGGCTCAGCACAATTGCCTGCTCTACCAGTTGGGCAGCCGCGTTCACGATCATTGGCGATTTGGCCGGGGAGCAACTGAAGCCGGGATAACTGTCAGCGGCGACCGCTTTTGCGACGATGCCGATGTGGTTCGCCGCTGGGCGCTGGCCGGCTTGGGAATCGCCTACAAATCCTGGCTGGATGTGGCCTTCGACGTGCAGGCAGGGCGCTTGAAGGTGCTGTTGGGGCACCTGGAGGGCGAAGCCGCACCGCTGAACCTGATGTGCACGCATCGAGCGCAATTGGGTAAGCCGGTGCAGTTGCTGCGCAATCTGCTCAGGGAGCGCTGCCAGACTTTGCTTGAACAACTGCAGCGTGTGAGCCTTTAGCGCGCTACTAGTACTACAGAATCGGCCGATTTATTTGTAGTTTCTGAGTGCATTAACTGTAGGCTTAGTGTCTGATTTTTTTATGGCCAGTTATTTATAAGTTGAAACGAACAGGTATGGCGTGCGGTTCTACAACAAACGTATCGAACGTTAACCAGTGCGTTCTGTGAGCACGTTATGGCTATGGTTTGGCAGAGCAGGGTAGTTTTACCCGGTTGCCTGCAGACAGGCGCGGAGTTTGTTGCGACGAGGCGGCTTATAATCGATCCAGCAGTCGTTTCCAGCGAGAGAAACTTCCATGTCAGCGGCCGGCAAGTTATCGCTCCTTCTCAATCTTTGCCTGGTTTACAGCACTGGCTGACTGCTGGTGAGTCAACCCTACAACTTCCAGCCGTTCTGACATCGGGAACCTCGCAGTAAATGCTGCCGACATGGTTATTCAAACGATTTCAGATGTGATCTCGCAGGGAGTTGAGATATGAAACCTGTTACAAGTATCAGCCAGATTGCCAGCCTGCTTGCTGATCCCAAACGCAGCGCGATGCTCTGGGCGTTGATCGACGGAATGGCGCGGCCCTCTGATGAACTGGCAGACATAACCGGCCTGACGCTTTCTTCGGCCTGTGCACATTTGGCAAGGCTCTCGGCCAGTGGCTTGCTCAAGCTTGAGCCGCGCGGCAGAAAGCGGTATTTCAGGCTTGCCGGGCCTGAAGTCGGCGCTGCTGTGGAAGCACTGGCCAGTGTTCAGGTCACTACCCGGGAAATGCTCACGGCCCGGGAGGATGTCGGCATTCCCCTGTCCATGCGCCGGGCCCGGTTGTGCGGTGATCATCTGGGCGGTGAGCTGGCGGCGGACCTTTACCAGCGCCTGTTCGACGCCGGTTGGCTGGAGGGCCTGGAGCAGCAGATCGAAGTGACCCCGGAAGGACGTACGCAGTTTGCCCGCCATGGCATCTACATTGAGGCGTTGGCCCGCTATCAGCACAGAAGATTCAGCAGTTGCCGCTGCTGCAGCGAGTGGAGCGAGCACCGCCCGCACCTGGGCGGTGCATTGGGCAGTAGCTTGCTGAAGCTGTTCATGCAATCCGGCTGGATCCGCGAGAGTGAGACGTCACGCAGGTTGCAGATCAGTGCGGCGGGGCTGCATCAGATCAACCGGATTGCCCAGCCGCTAACGCTGAAATCAGTCGGTTAGCGTCGAGACAAACCCGCTCCTTCTGTAGGAGCGGGCTTGCCCCGCGATGCGGCCATTAATCCCTACGGCTTCACCAACCGTGCATCCAGGCTGTTCTGCGCCAGACGCCGGGCCTGATCCTGAGTCATGCCCAAGTGGGTATGCAGGGCATGGAAGTTTTCGGTGACATAACCACCAAAATACGCTGGATCATCCGAGTTCACCGTGACCTTCACGCCGCGCTCGAGCATGTCGAGGATGTTGTGCTGGCTCATATGGTCGAACACGCACAATTTGGTGTTGGACAGCGGGCAGACGGTCAGCGGGATCTGCTCGTCGATGATCCGCTGCATCAGTCGCTCGTCTTCAATGGCGCGCACGCCATGGTCGATGCGCTGGATCTTGAGCAGGTCGATGGCTTCCCAGATGTACTCGGGCGGACCTTCTTCACCGGCGTGGGCAACGGTCAGGAAGCCTTCGCTACGGGCGCGGTCGAAGACGCGCTGGAACTTGCTCGGCGGGTGGCCCATTTCCGAGCTGTCCAGACCGACGGCGATAAAGGCATCGCGAAACGGCAGGGCCTGGTCGAGGGTCTTGTGCGCTTCGTCTTCGCTCAGGTGGCGCAGGAAGCTAAGGATCAGGCCGCTGCTGATGCCCAGCTGCTGCTGGCCATCCTTGAGCGCAGCGCTGATGCCATTGAGCACCACTTCGAAGGGAATGCCGCGATCAGTGTGGGTTTGCGGGTCGAAGAACGGCTCGGTATGGATCACGTTCTGCGCCTTGCAGCGCAACAGGTAGGCCCAGGTCAGGTCGTAGAAGTCCTGCTCGGTGCGCAGCACGTCGGCGCCCTGGTAGTAGAGGTCGAGAAACTCCTGCAGGTTGTTGAACGCATAGGCCGAGCGCAAGGCTTCGACGTCGTTCCAGGGCAGGGCGATCTTGTTGCGTTCGGCCAGGGCGAACAGCAGCTCGGGCTCCAGCGATCCTTCCAGGTGCAGGTGCAATTCTGCCTTGGGCAGCGCGTTAAGCCAGTCGTACATAAAGTCGGTTTCTCATCAGGTGCGGTTTTCAACATTCTACAGGGTTGTTCGCTACTGGCCGAGAAAGCTGACCGGGTGGCCTTTGCCGGAAACCTTCTACAGTGACTACAGTCACTGTGCCCGCTACCACCTGCTCAAGGCCGTCGATGCTTAGCCTCCTGAACCAGGAAAAACCGTTGATACTGGCTGTGCTGCTGGCGGCCCTGGCCTGGCCGCTGCAGGGACAGCTGCTGGGGCATGGTCACACGCTCGCGTTAGTGGCGGGGCTGGTGCTGGTGGTGGCAATCATCTGTGCATCGATGCGCGTGGCCCAACATGCCGAACGGCTGGCGGAGAATGTCGGCGATCCTTACGGCACGATGATCCTGACCTTGTCCGCGGTGATGGTCGAGGTGCTGGTGCTGGCGATCATGATGAGCAATGAGGCCTCGCCCACGCTGGTACGTGACACCATCTACTCGGCGGTGATGCTCGACATCAACGGGATCCTTGGCCTGGCAGCGCTGATGGGCGGGCTCAAGCACGGCGAGCAGCCCTACAACGATGATTCGGCACGCACTTACAGTGTGATGATCATGACCGCCATGGGCGTTTCCATGGTGGTACCCGAGTTCATTGCGCGTGAGCACTGGAAGCTGTATTCGGCGTTCACCATTGCCGCGATGCTGCTGCTCTACGCATTGTTCCTGCGTATGCAGGTGGGGCCCCACAGCTATTTCTTCAGCTACAGCTACCCGCAGAAAAAACGCCGTGATCCATCACCGGCCCCGGAAAGCAAGGTGCGTTCGATCAGCATCCTGATCGTCGGGGTGATGATTATCGGCGTGCTGGCGGAGGCGATGTCACATCCTCTGGATTACGGCCTGGAGGGCAGTGGTGCGCCGCCGGTGCTGATGGCCATTGTGGTGGCGACGATTTCCGCAGCGCCGGAGATCCTCACCGCACTGCGCGCGGCGCTGGCCAACCGCATGCAGTCGGTGGTCAATATCGCCCTGGGGGCATCGCTGTCCACGGTGATATTGACCGTGCCACTGATGGAGGCGATGGCGCTCTACACCGGCCAGCCCTTTCAGATGGCCATGACGCCAGTGCAGACGGTGATGATCGCCATCACCCTGATCGTCAGCGCGATCAATCTCAACGATGGCGAAACCAACGCGATCGAGGGCATGACCCACTTCGTGCTGTTCGCCACCTTCATCATGCTGGCGTTTCTTGGTCTCTGACGCCTTAGCCGGCAATCAGCTGTGCGGCAGCCTGGCGGTGATCGGCGATCAGACCCTGGACGTCCAGGCCTTCGATCTGGCCGTCGATTACTCGCCACTGGCCGGCAATCATGACCCGGTCGGCACGGTCGGCACCGCACAGCAGCAGCGCCGAAAGCGGATCGTGACTGCCGGAGAAGCGCAGCTCGTCGAGTTTGAACAGGGCCAGGTCAGCCTGTTTGCCGACCGCCAGTTCACCGATGTCGGTACGCCCAAGCAACTGCGCCGACCCGCGGGTAGCCCAGCCCAGGGCAAGTTCCGGAGTGATCGCTTCGGCGCCGTAACGCAGGCGCTGCAGGTACAGGGCCTGGCGCGCTTCGAGGATCATATTGGAGGCATCGTTAGAGGCGGACCCGTCGACACCCAGGCCAACCGGAGCACCGGCGTTGGTCAGGTCAACGGTCGGGCAGATGCCCGAGGCCAGGCGCATGTTTGAACTCGGGCAATGGCAGATGCCGGTACCGGCAGCGCCCAGGCGGGCAATTTCGTCCGGGTTGAAGTGAATCCCGTGGGCCAGCCAGGTACGTGGGCCAAGCCAGCCGACACTGTCCAGGTAATCCACGGTGCGCAGACCGAAGCGTTGCAGGCAGAAGTCTTCTTCATCGAGGGTTTCGGCCAGGTGGGTGTGCAGGCGCACATCCAGCTCTTCGGCAAGGCTGGCACTGGCGCGCATGATTTCTGGAGTGACCGAGAACGGCGAGCAGGGCGCCAGGGCAATCTGGATTTGCGCGCCCTCGCCACGTTCGTGGTAGCTGTGGATAAGCCGCTGGCTGTCGGCCAGGATCACTTCACCCTGTTGCACCGTCTGCTGCGGCGGCAGACCGCCGTCGGCTTCGCCCAGGCTCATCGAACCGCGGGTGAGCATGGCGCGCATACCGAGCTTGCGCACGGCCTCGACCTGTACGTCGATGGCGTTTTCCAGGCCATCCGGGAACAGGTAATGGTGATCGGCCGCCGTGGTGCAGCCGGACAGCAGCAATTCAGCCAGGGCTACGCGGGTGGCCAGTTCCAGCTTGGCTGGGGTCAGGCGGGCCCAGACCGGGTAGAGGGTCTTGAGCCAGGGAAACAGCGGTTGGTTGACCACCGGCGCCCAGGCGCGGGTCAGGGTCTGGTAGAAGTGGTGGTGGGTGTTGATAAGTCCTGGCAGGACCACGTGCTCGCGGGCGTCGAAGACTTGTCCACAGGGGCTGGACGGGGTTTCGCCGAGGGCCAGGACTTCAGTGATACGGCCGTCTTCAAGGACCAGGCCGCCACGGGCATCGAGGCTGTTGGCGGTGAAGATGGCAAGCGGGTTTTTCAACCAGATACGGGTCGCAGGCATGGTGCCGGCTCCTCTGAAAGTGGGTTCAGGTTAGCCAGCTCAGTGTTGCCCTGTCTGCTGATCCAGGTCCGCCACGGTGGGCGAGGTGTCGAGTCTACACCCACCGTGAACGGTTTCACCAGATCAGGCTGTCGCCCTTGTAGTTGATGAAGTACAGGCCGCCTTTGCCGGCGTTGGCCTTGACCTGTTCGAGCATGCCCTGGGTGCTGGTGAGCACGTCGATTTCGGCATTCTCGCCACCCATGTCGGTCTTGACCCAGCCCGGGTGCATGGCCAGCACAGTCTGCTGTGGCTGTTGCAGGGTGACGAAACTGTTGATCATCGAGTTCAGCGCCGCCTTGCTGGCTTTGTACAGGCACAGCTCGCTGCCGTCGGGAATGGTGATGCTGCCGAGGATCGAACTCATGAACGCCAGCACGCCATCGTTGCGCAACTGCGGAGCAAAGCGCTGGGCGACGCGGATCGGCGATACGGCGTTGGTCATGAACAGGTCGCCGACGTCGGCCAACTGTGCGCGTTCGGCGTTTTGGTCGCCTGGGCCCATGACCCCGGCGTTGACGAACAGCAGGTCGAAGACCTGACCGTGCAGGCGTTGTTGCAGGGCGTCGAGCTGAGTGCCGCTGTTCATCTCCAGGGTTTCCACCTGGACTCTCGGTAGCTCTGTCAGCTGGGTGGCCTTGGCCGGGTCACGCACTGTGGCTGTGACATCCCAGCCGTCTTCCACCAGACGCTGCACCAGACCCAGCCCGAGGCCGCGCGAGGCGCCGATGATCAGGGCGGTTTTGTTCGAGGGCATGAAGGAACTCCTTTCAATGGGGACGTCGTTGATCAAAGAATAACCAGTCTAGTCAAACCGTGGCCGAACAGGCTGTTGACGCAGGGGTACACGGCTTATCCACAGCTTGCTCCACAGTATCTGTGAGCAAGCCCAAGCGCTGGGTATAAGCGCCTGAAGGCTTCCTCCGCTGGGTAATAAATGGGGATAACTAACTGATTTATCGACGCTTGAGTGGCTGTCATCAAATCTTGATCAAAATATGATCGTTTGCCTGAAAGCCACGTGGTTCAAGGCGCTCAGGCGAATGCCCAGAGGTTATCCACAGCCGGGCCCACAGTGAATGTGGGCAATTGTTCAGCGTCGCTCCAGCAGAATCCGCCCGCGGCTCAGGTCGGCCAGCTGGCGTTGCAGCGGCTCGATCTGTTCTTCACCCAAAGCCAGCAACAAATCAACGCCATTGGCGGTGAAGTGTTCTTCCAGCACCAGGCCGTCGGCTTCCGCCACGCGCAATTTAAGCAGGGCCAGCTCACTGAAACTGCAACTGCAGCTGACTTCGCTACGGCTGACCAGCAGGCGCTTTTCTGCCTGCTGCAGGCACTTGTTGGCGCCGCCGCCATAAGCGCGGGCCAGACCGCCGGTGCCCAGCTGAATACCGCCGTACCAGCGGATCACCAGGACCACGACCTGATCGCAGTCCTGGGCTTCGATCGCCGCCAGGATCGGGCGCCCGGCCGTGCCGCCGGGTTCGCCATCGTCGCTGCTGCGGTATTGCGCACCCAGCTTCCAGGCCCAGCAGTTGTGGGTGGCGGCCAGGTCGCTGTGCTGTTCAATGAAGCTCATGGCCTCGGCAGCGCTGTTGATCGGCGCTGCCAGGGTAATGAAGCGGCTCTTGCGAATCTCTTCGCGAAATTCGCAGGTGTCGAGCAGGGTAAAAGGCATAAACGCAGGTTCAGTCGGGAAGTTTCAGGCCACAGCCTTTGAGAATGATGTGGATAAGATTGTTGCTGGCATCTTCCATGTCTTGCTTGGTCAGGCGGCTACGGCCGGTGACCTGGCAGATCTGGGTGGCAAAGTCCGCATAATGCTGGGTACTGCCCCAGAGCAGGAAAATCAGGTGCACGGGATCGACCGGGTCCATCTTGCCGGCGTCGATCCAGGCCTGGAACACCCCGGCACGGCCCTTGAACCACTCGCGGTAGTCCTGGCTGAAATAGTCGCTCAGGCACTGGCCGCCACTGATGATTTCCATGGCGAAGATCCGCGAAGCCTGGGGATTGCGCCGGGAGAACTCCATCTTGGTGCGGATGTAAGTGCTCAGCGCCGTTGCCGGATCGTCCTCGACGTTCAGGGCATTGAAGGTGCTGTCCCACAACTCGATGATGTTGCTCAGCACCGCCACATACAGGCTCAGTTTGTTGGTGAAGTAGTAGTGCAGGTTCGCCTTGGGCAGCCCGGCCTTGAGGGCGATGGTGTTCATGCTGGTGCCCTTGAAGCCATGACGGGCGAACTCGTCTTCGGCAGCCTGGATGATGGCTTGCTCGTTCTTCTGACGAATGCGGCCGGCGGGCTTGCCCGGGGCGATGACACGATGCGCAGGGACTTCGAAGGGCATGGACGGTTCCAGACAAGGCAATGGGTATCACTTCTGATCGGCTAACCTACCACAGCATCGAGCCTCAGCGAGTAGCCGCCAGGCTTTCCAGAAAGCTTTCCAGGACCAGATGCGGACGTCGCCCCTTGCGCGTCACCCAGCACAGGCTCAGGTCATAGAAGCGCTGGTTCGGCTTGAGTGCGCGCAGTCGCCCTTGTTGTACCCAGAAGCTGGCGTAGTGATCCGGCAGGTAGCCGATATAGCGCCCGGTGAGGATCAGAAAAGCCATGCCTTCGCGGTCCGAGGCGCTGGCGGTGCAGTTGAGTGCCTGATAGTGCGCCTGGACATCGGCCGGCAAGCGGAACGTCGGGGCGATGGCGTCCTGGCTATTGAGGCGTTCGTCGTCCAGCTGACGGTCGTCGGCATAAAACAGCGGATGGCCCACGGCGCAATAGAGCAGCGAGCGTTCGCTGTACAGCGGCTGATATTCCAGTCCCGACAGCGGACTGGTTTGCGGAACCACACCGACGTGCAGGCTGCCGTCGAGTACCCCTTGCTCAACCTGGCTGGGGGCGATCATGCGAATCTGGATGCGCACATCCGGGCCGCGGTCCTTGAGCTGGGCCAGGGCGTGGGTGATGCGCATGTGCGGCAAGGTCACCAGGTTGTCGGTCAGGCCGATGTTCAGCTCTCCGCGCAGGTGCTGGTGCAGGCCGTTGACCTCGGTGCGGAAACTCTCCAGGGCACTGAGCAGTTGCAGGGCCGATTGATACACCTCGCGGCCTTCTTCGGTCAGCGAGAATCCGGCGCGCCCGCGCTGGCACAGGCGTAATCCCAGGCGCTGCTCCAGATCGCTCATCTGCTGACTGATGGCCGAGCGGCCAATGCCGAGGACGTTCTCTGCCGCGGAAAAGCCGCCGCACTCGACTACGCTGCGGTAGATCTTCAGTAGACGGATATCAAAGTCGCTGACTTGCGCGAGGGGATCGGGGCGCCGGCTCATAGTTTAGTAGTCGTCTATCTGAAGATTAGAAAAGTTGGGTTTTCCAGACTTTATCCCCGTGACAACTTAGTGGCAACAACACTTGTCGCTGCCCAATTGCCTTGCGAGGACTTGCCCGATGAATCTGCCTGAAAACGCTCCTGTCGGTCTGGCCAGCCAGCTCAAGCTGGACGCCCACTGGATGCCCTACACCGCCAACCGCAATTTTCAGCGCGATCCACGGTTGATCGTTGCCGCCGAAGGCAGCTACCTGACCGACGACAAGGGGCGCAAGATCTATGACTCGCTGTCGGGCCTGTGGACCTGCGGCGCCGGTCACACCCGCAAGCAGATCCAGGAAGCCGTATCGCGCCAGTTGGGTGTGCTCGATTACTCGCCAGCCTTCCAGTTCGGTCACCCGCTGTCGTTCCAGCTGGCCGAGAAGATCACCGAGCTGACCCCGGGCAACCTTAACCACGTCTTCTACACCAACTCCGGTTCCGAGTGCGCTGACACTGCGGTGAAGATGGTGCGCGCTTACTGGCGCCTGAAAGGTCAGGCCACCAAGACCAAACTGATCGGCCGTGCCCGTGGTTACCACGGGGTGAACATCGCCGGTACCAGCCTGGGCGGCGTCAACGGCAACCGTAAACTGTTCGGCCAGTTGCTCGATGTCGACCATATTCCGCACACCCTGCTGGCCAGCAACGCTTTTACCAAGGGCATGCCGGAAGAGGGCGGTATCGCCCTGGCCGATGAAATGCTCAAGCTGATCGAGCTGCATGATGCTTCCAACATTGCCGCACTGATCGTCGAGCCACTGGCGGGTTCCGCCGGCGTCCTGCCGCCACCTAAGGGCTACCTGAAACGCCTGCGGGAAATCTGCGACCAGCACAACATCCTGCTGATCTTCGACGAAGTCATCACCGGCTTTGGCCGTATGGGTGCAATGACCGGTGCCGAAGCCTTTGGCGTTACCCCGGACCTGATGTGCATCGCCAAGCAAGTCACCAACGGTGCCATCCCGATGGGCGCGGTGATTGCCAGCAGCGAGATCTATCAAACCTTCATGAACCAGCCGACCCCGGAATACGCCGTGGAATTCCCGCACGGCTATACCTACTCGGCGCACCCGGTTGCTTGCGCTGCCGGTATCGCCGCCCTGGATCTGCTGGAGAAGGAAAACCTGGTACAGGCTGCCGCTGAACTGGCGCCGCATTTCGAGAAAGTGCTGCACGGCGTGAAGGGTGCGAAGAACATCATCGACATCCGTAACTACGGCCTGGCCGGTGCCATCCAGATTGCCGCCCGTGACGGTGATGCCATCGTGCGTCCGTACGAGATTGCCATGAAGCTGTGGCAAGCCGGCTTCTATGTGCGCTTCGGTGGCGACACCCTGCAGTTTGGCCCGACCTTCAACAGCCAGCCGCAGGAACTGGATCGCCTGTTCGATGCGGTCGGTGAGGCCATCAACCAGGTCAGCTGATTCTTTACACCTATATAAGAAGAGGACGCGAGCGCGCTCGCGTCCAGGTTCACCCCCTTTCTGGAGTTTTGCATGAGCACTGTTCAACATCTGATCAATGGCGAGCTGGTTGCTGCCGACGAGCGCACCGCCGATGTTTTCAACCCGTCCACGGGTCAGGCTATCCACAAGGTCGCCTTGGCCAGCAAGCAAACCGTGCAACAGGCCATCGACTCGGCCAAGGCCGCTTTCCCGGCCTGGCGCAACACGCCACCGGCCAAGCGCGCCCAGGTGATGTTCCGCTTCAAGCAATTGCTGGAGCAGAACGAAGCGCGTATTTCCCAGCTGATCAGCGAAGAGCACGGCAAAACCCTGGAAGACGCTGCGGGTGAACTCAAGCGCGGTATCGAGAACGTCGAGTTTGCTTGCGCGGCGCCAGAAGTGCTCAAGGGCGAGTACAGCCGCAACGTCGGCCCGAACATCGATGCCTGGTCCGACTTCCAGCCGCTGGGCGTGGTTGCAGGTATCACCCCGTTCAACTTCCCGGCCATGGTGCCGCTGTGGATGTACCCGCTGGCGATTGCCTGCGGTAACTGCTTCATCCTCAAACCTTCGGAACGCGACCCTAGCTCGACCCTGCTGATCGCCCAGCTGTTGCACGAAGCCGGCCTGCCCAAGGGCGTGCTGAACGTGGTGCACGGTGACAAGGAAGCCGTCGATGCGCTGATCGAAGCGCCAGAGGTCAAGGCCCTGAGCTTCGTCGGCTCGACCCCGATCGCCGAATACATCTATTCCGAAGGCACCAAGCGCGGCAAGCGCGTCCAGGCACTGGGCGGCGCGAAGAACCATGCCGTGCTGATGCCGGACGCCGATCTGGACAACGCCGTGAGCGCACTGATGGGCGCAGCCTACGGTTCTTGCGGCGAGCGCTGCATGGCCATCTCCGTGGCTGTGTGCGTGGGTGACCAGGTCGCCGATGCGCTGATCGCCAAGCTGGAACCGCAAATCAAGGCTCTGAAGATTGGTGCCGGCACTAGCTGTGGCCTGGACATGGGGCCGCTGGTGACTGCCGCAGCCCGGGACAAAGTGCTTGGCTACATTGACGACGGTGTTGCTGCCGGTGCACAGCTGGTAGTGGACGGTCGTGGCTACCGCGTTGCCGGTAATGAAGATGGCTACTTTGTCGGCGGCACGCTGTTTGACCGCGTGACCACGGACATGCGCATCTATAAAGAAGAGATCTTCGGGCCGGTACTGTGTGTGGTTCGGGTAGATAGCCTGGAAGAGGCCATGCGCCTGATCAACGAGCACGAGTACGGTAACGGCACCTGCATCTTTACCCGCGACGGTGAAGCGGCACGCTTGTTCTGCGACGAGATCGAAGTGGGCATGGTTGGCGTCAACGTGCCGCTGCCGGTGCCAGTGGCTTATCACAGCTTCGGTGGCTGGAAGCGTTCGCTGTTCGGTGACCTGCACGCTTATGGTCCGGACGGTGTACGTTTCTACACCCGCCGCAAGGCGATCACTCAGCGCTGGCCGCAACGTGCCAGCCACGAGGCGTCGCAGTTCGCCTTCCCTAGCCTGTAAGGCCGGGTAAAGAAGGGGAGGCCGGCAGGCCTCCCCTTTTGTTTTAGGGGCTTTTTGACCTTTATGACAGTTTTATTGAATAAGTCCTTGACGCCCCGTTTAATCTCTCTATAATTCGCCCCACTTCCGGCGCAGTCGGAACGGAAAACTCCTTGAGATTCAACGAGTTAGCTGTTCCAGGTAATGCCGGAAGGGCTTCGGTCGAAAGATCGGCAGCGGTG